>JADMIO011545403.1_pt1 | contig 26220 bp, 30 predicted proteins | sample 8958161 | NCBI WGS metagenome assembly JADMIO01 (sample SAMN16585339, study PRJNA669376) | soil metagenome | isolation source: Crop rotation soil | place: USA: Cullars Rotation, Alabama | collected 2011 | reverse complement strand
CGCGACAACTTGTCCACGTGGAATTCTAAGCTTAGGATCCCAATGTGCTGGAAAGTGTTCAATGCGAACGCCTCGGCGCGATCGGCGCCGCGCGGACTGCTCGCGATGCTGGAGCGTCAGGCCGGTGCGAACATTTCAAGTGAAAAAGGCGATGCCGCCGCGATGCGCACCTTCGCCGCAACGATCGCCGCAACGGGAAGTCCGATCGACGCCGCTTCGGTCACGAGCGGAGCGACACCGGCGGCCGGCATTCGCGATCAGGTTGTCACGTCTGCGACCGCATCGGCTGTCGCCGATGGTGCGTTGGCGGCGCCAAATGCGGCATCCGCATTGCCGCCCTCCACACTCGCCGAAGCACCGCGCGGACAGATGCCCGTTGCGCACCTCGAACAACCCGTCGGCACGAGCGCGTGGCGCGACGCGGTCGGACATCAGGTCACATGGATGGTCGAACACCAGGTGAGCCGCGCCGAGCTGCGTCTGCATCCGGCCCATCTCGGACCGATCGAAGTCAGCGTCACGGTGAACAACGACGAGGTCAGCGTCAGCTTCCAGGCCTCGCATCCGGCGACGCGCGAAGCGCTCGAGAGCTCGTTGCCGCGATTGCGCGAGCTGCTCGGCGATTCAGGACTCAGCCTCGGACAGGCGAGCGTGTCGCAGCAGTTCGCCGGCGGTCAGCGCACGCCGGAGCGTGCGCTGGCGCCGCAGCATGGCGGAGGATCGAGCTTCGATGAGCGGTCGACGCAGATCGAAGCGCCTATCACGACGCGTGTGCGCATGGGACTGCTCGACGCTTACGCGTAGGCCTGTGCGGCGCGAAGGCAGGATACGGCGAAACGTGCTAGCAGCCTCGATCCTGCCGTCAATCGCGAATGGTTCTCGTTCCAAGAACACCTCCGCTGAGGTGTGACTACAGACTGCAAACGGTCATTGGCAGTCATTCAAGAAGTCCTCACGAACTCCATACTGTTCGCAAAGAACGTCATAGTAAGGAGGGCAGTCATCATCAGCAGTGTAGTCGTTGGTGAACTCTTCGCCTCTCTCGATATCCCGAGTTGCCACCAGGGAATACCGGTCACCGAGAAGCGCCTCAGTCACCTTGTGCAAGTACCGCCGGGCATTGACATCAATTGATATCCTTACTGGGGCGGAGTTGTTCGTGACCAAGTTCGGCTCGTTCGAATGGTTTATTAGTATTCCGTCATCAAGAGCCCGAATCAGGCAACCGGGAAAATCTTCAAACGCGTGGACATGTGTCAACTCATAGACCACGTCGGCAGGCGGCATCTTGTCAATCTTGTCTCTGAATGAACGCTCGTCGTACACGACAAAGCTGCCGGGAACGTGGCGCCAAACTACACTCCCCTTCTTGATTGGTTCGCGAGCAAACACACCCAAGCCCTTGTCTTCTGTCTTCTCGACGCTGTACAGAAAGCGAAATCCGGTCTCTTTTTCGCGCATTTAGAGGACTCCTGAGTCCAGGAAGTATCAATCAGGCTGGACAGCACTCTGTGACGGTCTGCTAAGGGTCGCAAGCTGCCGGTTGGTCAGCTGCGAGCCAGAAGCCGGCGTTTCGACTTGCATCCAAAAATCGCGATCAAAAGTTCGACCGGCTCGAATTCCTATGGTAGCGAGAGCGTGCAAGCGGGTACGTGAGAAGTCGCCCTGTGCCGCGTCAGACTCGCAACCGCCGCCTGCAAGTTGACGCTCCGGTGGTTTCAGTTGGCTAGCAGGACGCTGGGCAAAGTGGCGAGCAGCCGGTCCGCACTAAGTAACCGAAACGTTTCGATCTCACATTGCGCCAGCAGCAAGCGATCAAACGGATCTTCATGCGGGATGCGTATGCGTTCGATCGCCAATGCGTGTCGGGCGCTGACGTCGAGGGCACGATAGCCTGACTCTTCGACTGCACTCTCGAGTTCGGCGAGAGCGAACCTGAGACGATACTTGCCGAGCATGACCTTGATTGCGATCTCCCAGAGGCTCGCGGCACTCACCCAGCATTCGTTCGCGGTATCGGCGAGCAGTGCTCGCGCAGTCGCCGACAGCCGAGGGCTGTCGGCAAGCGACCAGAGCAAGATGTGCGTGTCGAGCAGAAGTCTCACGGCTCCAACGAAGCTCCGAAAAGCTCCTGAAGCTCTTGGTCCGATAGGGGCTTCTCGATTTCCTCGAGCAGGCGTTTCGGGATCTTGCCCTTGAGCACGCCCAGCCGTATCGGGCGACGCTTCGCCAACGGCCTCAGCTGCGCCACTGGTTTGCCGGCGCGCGCAATGATGATCTCTTCCCCGGCCTCGACAGCTTCGATCAGCTGCGACAGCGTCGTCTTCGCCTCGTGTACGTTTACGGTCTTCATGCAAGCGTCTTTATTGGCCTAGCTAATATTAGCTAATTAATCGCCTTCTTACAAGTATCACCGTCCGCTTCACTCGGCACAGCACTACTCTCGCTGGTCGGCGCGAGCCGTCGTCGTACGGGATCAAGGTGACTTGAAAAGGAGGAGCGCCGCGCCTGGGCGCTTCCTCCGCCTCGCGCCAGGTCAGCGCGCTACCCGTATCGGCCGTGAGCGATCCTCTGCAGGTTACGGGGGCTCAGCGTGGGATCGCGGCCCGACGAATCGGATGAGCTCCTCATGTCCTTGCGGTCGGCCCGCCGGGGTGTTCGCGTGGTGGATGTTGGCGAACCATTCCGCCGCCGGCGGCACGGCTCTCGTCCACGCTGCGTGACACCGCGAACGAGAATGATTTTCATTTCCTAAACGTTTCCGCGGAAACGCGAGCGGCGTCGCTCTGATGGTCCGCGTGACTGCAACCCTGACGCAGGGCTTTCGATGTGCGGTGCTTCTGCACGCGCAACGAACTTGAGCGCGCAGGTTGAACAAAACGATGTGCAACAGTGCCCGCATGTCCGTGACATGGAATCGCCTTCGGATCCCGAAACGCGCCACTCGTCGCCTGCCAAGCGTGCTCACAAGTCAATCGCTTGACGCCTCGAAAGTATCTCGAACGCGTCAGCTTCCCGACGCGTGATGGAGTTCACACCGCAACGTCCTGATTCCGCACCGCTCTCCTTCGAACACCCGCGTGGCACGGAGCTTGCTTCGTCGGCTGCGATTCTGATCCGGAGACAGTGATGGCGAATCCCGAGGCTCCTGAAGCCGCAGAACCGGCCGACGTCAAACCGTCGCCAAAGCGTGGCGTCTTGAAATGGGCGCTCGTTGGCGTCGGCGCGTTCGTGCTCGTCACGCTGAGCCTGGCGATCGCCCCACTGATTACGCAGACGATGACGGCCCAGATCGCGGCACACGCCGCCGCGAGAGCCGCGGAGGCCGAAGCGGAAGGCACCGAAGGAGAAGGCAGCGACGCCGAAGCCGATGCCGAGGAACCCGCGGAGCCATTGGAGGAACCGTTGTACACACCGCTCAATCCCCCAATGGTCGTGAACTTCGCCAACGATCCCGACGGCTTCATGCAGGTCGAAGTTCAGGTGATGGCACGCGATAAAGCCGTCATCGAGGTGGTCAAGAACAACGAGCCCGCGATCCGCAACGCGCTCCTCATGCTCTATGGCGGCAAGACTCGTGACGACGTCACCAACCGCGAGGGCAAGGAGAAGCTGCGCGCGGAGACGCTGGAAGAAGTGCGCCGCGTCGTCGCGCCTTACACCGGCGACGCCGAAGTCGAGGACGTCTACTTCACCTCCCTGATCGCTCAGTGATGGACAACGTTCTCTCCAAGGAAGAGACGGCGGCGCTGCTCCAGGGCATCGAGAACGGCAGCGTCGAGACCGAGCGCGGCGCGGGTGCGCCCGGCCAGGTCCGGCCATACGACTTCGCCGAGCGCAACTCGATCGAACGCGGCAATATGCCGGGACTCGAGAAGGCCAATGAGCGCTTCGCACGCGAGCTCTCGGCAAGCCTGAGCGCCCTGCTGCGACGTGAAGTCGAAGTAGGCCCGCTCGAATTGCGTGAGACGAAGATTGGCGAGTACGTACGCACGCTCCAGTCGCCGAGCAGTCTCAGCCTGTTCGAGGCACGGCCGTTGCCTGGACGCGCGCTGCTCGCGCTCGATCCCGTGCTCGTCTATCTCGCGGTCGACAGTTATTTCGGGGGCCCCGCGCGCGTGCCCGCGACGATTACGCCGCGCGCGCTGACCGCCGGCGAGCTGCGCGTCATCGAGCTGATACGCGAGCGTGCGTTCGCCGAGCTGCGCAAGGCCTGGACACCGATCAAGACCGTCGATATCGCGTTGGCGGGCAGCGAGAGCGATCCGCAGTTCCTCAACTTCGGCGCCGACGCGGATCACGTGCTGATCGCGCGCTTCGAGGTGAAGCTCGGCCAGGGCAGCGGCGCACTGCACATCGCCATGCCGAGCTCTTTCATCGAGCCGGTACGCGAGCAGCTCGATATGGGCGCGCAGGGCAGTCCCGCGGCCGCGAGCCAGAACGAATGGCCGGCCGCGCTCGCAAGGCAGCTCGCCAATGCGCCGATCGAGCTGCGCTCGGCGCTCGTGCGCCTGCCGCTCAAGCTCGGTGAGCTGCTTGCGCTCAAACCGGGCGACATCATTCCGACCGAGCTGCAGGACACCATCACCGTCGTCTCCGGCGGCACGCCGCTGTTTCGTGCGCGCTTCGGCGCATCGCGCGGCTTCAACGCACTACGCATCACAGAACGCATTACTCCGGGAAAGATCTCGAGGAATCCGACATGAGCGATCAGACCAGCAAAGCTGCCGCTGCGACCGCAGCCGCTCCAGCCGGCGCCGCCGCGGCGAAGGCGCCGGAGCGCGCGCGCTTCGACGATCTCGCGGGAAGCGCTGCGAAGAACGCGAACGGCGGCGAGGTCAGCCTCGACATGATTCTCGACGTGCCGGTCACGCTCTCGCTCGAAGTCGGCAGTGCCAGCATGAGTGTGCGCGAGCTGCTCCAGCTCAATCAGGGGTCGGTCGTCGAGCTCGATCGCCTCGCCGGTGAACCCATGGATGTGATGGTGAACGGCACGCTGGTCGCGCATGGCGAAGTCGTCGTCGTCAATGACAGGTTCGGCATCCGCCTCACCGACATCGTGAGCCCGGCGCAGCGCGTGACGCGCCTGAACTGATGCGTTTCGCGCCTGCATCCGCGCTGTGCCTGGCCTGCGCGCCCGCGACGCTGCTCGCGGCGGCGCCGATGCCCGTGACGGATCCGATCGGTCCGGGCAGCGTGCTGCAGCTCACGCTCAGCCTCGCCGCCGTCGTCGGCGCGATCTTCGGGCTCGGCTGGATCCTGCGCCGTCTGCATGGGCTTCCGGGCTCCACGCATCGCGCGCTCAAGGTCATCGCGACGCTGCCCGTCGGCACACGCGAGCGCATCGCCATCATCCAGGCAGGCGATACGCAGGTGCTGATCGGGCTCTCACCCGGCCGCATCCAGACGCTGCACGTGCTCGACAAGCCCGTTGCCGAGCCTGCCGAGCGCAGCGCAGGTTTCAAGTCGCTTCTCGATCGGGAGCGCGCGCAATGCGATTCCTGATCACCCTCCTGCTGCTGCTTGCGCCGATCGCAGGCTTCGCCGATCCGGGCCTGCCGGCGTTCACCGTGCAGGCCGACGGCAACGGCGGACAAAGCTACAGCCTGAGTCTGCAGGTGCTGCTGCTGATGACGATGCTGACGGTGCTCCCGGCCGTCATCCTCAGCATGACTTCGTTCACGCGCATCGTCATCGTGCTCGCGATCCTGCGCCAGGCGCTCGGCACGGCGCAGTCGCCGCCCAACCAGGTGATCATCGGGCTCGCGCTGTTCTTGAGCTTCTTCGTCATGGCGCCGGTGCTCGATCAGGCCTACAAACAAGGCGTCGCACCCTATCTCGCCGGGACGATGCCGCTCGAGCAGGGCTTGCAGGAAGGCGTCGCGCCGCTGCGCCAGTTCATGGTGGCGCAGACGCGCCAGTCCGATCTCGCGCTGTTCGCGCACCTCGCCGGCGACGTGCAGATCGCGACGCCCGAGGAGACGCCGCTGCGCCTGCTCGTGCCGGCCTTCGTGACGAGCGAGCTGAAGACCGCCTTCCAGATCGGGTTCCTCATCTTCATTCCCTTCGTCGTCATCGACCTCGTCGTCGCGAGCGTGCTGATGTCGATGGGCATGATGATGCTCTCGCCCATGCTCATCTCGCTGCCGTTCAAGCTCATGCTGTTCGTGCTCGTCGACGGCTGGGCGCTGCTCGTCGAGACGCTTGCCTCGAGCTTCTACACCTGAGGTACCCGCGTGACTCCCGAAACCGTGATGACCCTCGGACAACGCGCGCTCGAGCTCACCGCGCTCGTGTCCGCGCCGCTCCTGCTCTCGGCCCTCGTCGTGGGTCTCATCATCGGCATGTTCCAGGCGGCGACGCAGATCCAGGAGATGACGCTGAGCTTCATCCCCAAGCTCGTCGTGATGGGCGTGGCGCTCGCGGTGAGCGGACCGTGGATCCTGCAGACGCTGGTCGCGTTCACGCGCCGCCTGTTCCTGAGCGTGCCGTCGCTGATCGCGGGCTGAGCGTGCAGATCTCCACTGCACAGATCCTCGCGCTCGTGGGCAGCTATCTGTGGCCGTTCGCGCGCATCGCCGCGGCGCTCATGGTGGCGCCCGTGTTCAACGCGCACGTCGTGCCGAAGCGGGTGCGCCTGGTGCTCGCGGTGGCGCTCACGCTCGTGATCGCGCCTGCGACCTCGCCTGCTGCGTCGCCTGCGCCCTTCTCCGCTCCCGGCCTGTTTCTCGTCGCACAGGAGATGCTCATCGGGCTCGCCATGGGCTTTGTCCTGCAGATGATCTTCGATGCGCTCGTGATCGCCGGCCAGACGATCGCGATGAGCATGGGCCTCGGATTCGCCTTTCTGCTCGACTCGCAGCGCGGCGTCTCCGTGCCGGTGCTGAGCCAGATGTTCGTCATGCTCGCCACGCTCACCTTCCTCGCGCTCGACGGTCATCTGGCGCTCATCGACGCCATGGCCTCGAGCTTCAAGACGCTGCCGATCGGCTCCGGTCTCGGGCGCGACGGCGCCTGGCAGCTCGTCGGCTTCGGCACCACGCTCTTCGCCGGTGCGCTGCAGGTGGCTCTGCCGGCCGCCATTGCCCTCGTCGTCGTCAACCTGGCGTTCGGCGTGATGAGTCGCGCCGCGCCGACGCTGAACCTGTTCGCCGTCGGTTTCCCCGTCACGATGGCGCTGGGCTTCGTCATCCTGCTCTGGACGCTGCCGAACGTGCAGTCGAACTTCATCAGCATGCTCGCATCGGCGTTCGCGCTGCTGCACGCGCTCGTCGGTTGAGCCATGGCCGAGCACGACCCGCAGGAACGCACCGAGAACGCGACACCGAAGCGCCGCGAGGAAGCGCGGCGCAAGGGCCAGATCGCACGCTCGCGCGAGCTGAACGCGACGGCCGTGATGCTCGCCGGATCGGGTGCATTGCTCGCCTGCGGACCGTATCTCGCGGACAAGGGCGCCGCGCTGTTTCGCGCCACACTGCGGCTGAAGCGCGCGTCGCTGTTCGAGCCGGAGCACATGAGCGAAGCGCTCGCCTCGGCGCTGCTGCAGGCGCTCGTCGCGCTCGCGCCGATTCTCGCCGCCTGCACCGCCGCCGCCGTGCTCGCGCCGCTCGTGATAGGCGGCTGGACCTTCAGCCTCGAGGCAATCGGCTTCAAGGGCGAGCGGCTCGATCCCATCGCGGGCTTCAGGCGCATGGCGAGCCTGCGCAACCTGCTCGAGCTGGGCAAGGCGATCGCGAAGTTCGCGCTCGTCGCCGTCGCTTCGGTGCTGCTGCTGCGCTCGCTCACGACGGAGATCCTCGGTCTCGGGCGCGAGCCGCTCGCGAGCGCGCTCGCTCATGGCGCTCACCTCTGCGGCGTCGCGCTGATCACGCTCTCGGCGGTGCTCATCGTCATCGCCGCCATCGACGTCCCGTTCCAGCTCTGGGATCACTCGCGCCGCCTGCGCATGACCCGCGAAGAGCTGCGCGAGGAAATCAAGGAAACCGAGGGGCGTCCGGAAGTGCGCTCGCGTATCCGCGCCCTGCAGCAGCAGCTCGCGCGCCGCCGCATGATGCAGGAAGTCCCGAAGGCGGACGTCGTCGTCACCAATCCGACGCACTTTGCGGTAGCTCTGCGCTACGACCAGGCGCGCATGCGCGCGCCGCGCGTCGTCGCCAAGGGCGCGGACCTGATGGCGGCGCAGATCCGCAAGATCGCGCAGGCGCACGGGGTACCGCTCTACGAGGCGCCGCCGCTCGCGCGCGCGCTCCACGAGCACACGCAGATCGATCAGGAGATCCCGGCGGGACTCTACGTCGCCGTCGCCCAGCTGCTCGCCTATGTCTATGCGCTCAAGCGGGCGCAGGCACATGGCGCGACGCCGCCTGACCGGCCCGAGCTCCAGGTGCCGGCCGACATGTCTGTCACCACGCATTGAGGCACCGAGGACCGCGTATGGACTTCAAGCAGCTGCTCGCCACCCTGCGCCACATCGCGGGCCGTGGAATCGGGGTGCCGATCGCGCTCGTGATGATCCTCGCGATGATGGTGCTGCCGTTGCCGGCGCTCGCGCTCGACGTGCTGTTCACCTTCAACATCACGCTGTCGCTCATCATCATCCTCGCCGTCGTGTACGTGTCGCGTCCGCTCGAATTCGGCGTGTTCCCGACCGTGCTGCTGGTGGCGACACTGCTGCGTCTCGCGCTCAACGTCGCCTCGACGCGCGTCGTGCTGCTGAACGGCCACGAGGGCGCGGACGCGGCCGGCAAAGTGATCGAAGCTTTCGGCGCGTTCGTCGTCGGCGGCAACTTCGCCGTCGGCCTCGCCGTGTTCACCATCCTCGTCATCATCAACTTCATCGTCGTCACCAAGGGCGCCGGGCGCATCTCGGAAGTGAGCGCGCGCTTCACCTTGGACGCCATGCCCGGCAAGCAGATGGCGATCGACGCGGACCTGAACGCGGGCCTCATCACGCAGGAGGAGGCGCGCGCGCGACGCGCCGAGGTACGCGCGGAGGCTGACTTCTACGGCTCGATGGACGGCGCGAGCAAGTTCGTGCGCGGCGACGCGACCGCCGGCATCCTCATCCTGTTCGTGAACCTCATCGGCGGCGCCGCGATCGGCTCGCTTCAGCACGGGATGCCGCTCGGCGAAGCCGCGCGCAGCTACACGCTGCTCACCATCGGCGACGGCCTGGTCGCGCAGGTGCCGTCGCTCCTGCTCTCGGTCGCGACCGCCATCATCGTCACGCGTATGTCGGGCGCGCAGGACATGGGCGAGCAGATGATCGCGCAGCTCTTCAGCCAGCGCCGCTCACTCGCCGTGACGGGCGGGATCATGGGACTGATGGGCATCATTCCCGGCATGCCGAATGCGGCGTTCCTCACCATCGCGGCAGCCTGCGGTGGCGCGACGTACATGATGCACAAGCGCGATGCGAAGGCCGCGGCCGCCCCACCCGTCGAGGACAAGCCCAAGCCGGAGCCCGTCGCCGAGCTCGGCTGGCACGACGTCGCAACGCTCGACACGATCGGACTCGAGGTCGGCTATCGACTCATTCCACTCGTCGATCGCAAGCAGGGCGGCGAGCTGATGGCGCGCATCAAGGGCGTGCGCAAGAAGCTCTCGCAGGACCTCGGATTCCTGCTCCAGCCCGTGCACATCCGCGACAACCTGCAGCTCAATCCCGGCGCCTATCGCATCACGCTCATGGGCGTGCCCATCGGCGAGGGCGAGGTGCACACGAACAAGGAGCTCGCGATCAATCCGGGGCAGATCTACGGCAAGCTGCAAGGCATTCCCACGAAGGAGCCGGCATTCGGCCTCGATGCCGTGTGGATCGAGCCGAACCTGCGCGAGCATGCGCAGACGCTCGGCTATTCCGTCGTCGATGCGAGCACCGTGATCGCCACGCACCTGAGCCAGCTGCTGCAGGCGCATGCGCACGAGCTGCTCGGTTACGACGAAGTCCAGCAGCTCCTCGATCGCCTGGCGAAGACCTCGCCGAAGCTCGTCGAGGATCTGGTGCCGAAGGCACTCCCGATGGCGACGCTGGTGCGCGTGCTGCAGGAGCTGCTCGCGGAGAAGATTCCCGTGAGCAACCTGCGCAAGATTGCCGAAACGTTGGCGGAGCATGCGTCGAGGAGTCAAGATCCCGCCGCACTCGTCGCCGCCGTGCGCGTCGCACTCGGCCGTTCCATCTTTCAACAAATCAACGGCATGCACAGCGAGCTTCCCGTGATCACACTCGATCCGAAACTGGAACGGATATTGCAGGACGCACTGCAGGCCGGCAGTCAGAGTCCGGGACTGGAGCCGGGACTCGCCGAGCGTGTGCATCGCGCGATCAGCGAGAGCGCGCAGCGACAGGAGATATCCGGCGAACCCGCGGTGCTGCTGGTGAGCCCGCAACTGCGCCCCTGGCTCGCGCGCTTCACGCGTCACAGCGTGCCGGGACTACGCGTGCTGTCCTTCAACGAAGTGCCGGACGGCAAGAATCTGAAGATGGTGGCCGCGGTCGGCGCCTGACCGAAACCCGGGGTCAGAGAAGGGTCAGAGAAGGGTCTGACACCGAGAGAGACACCGAGAGAGAGTTAGATGAAGCTGAAACGATTTATTGCTCCCGACATGCGGCAGGCGCTGCGCCTCGTGCGCGAGGAACAGGGACCCGATGCGGTCATCCTCTCCAACCAGCGCGTCGACAGCGGCATCGAGATCATCGCGGCGGTGGACTACGACCCCGTGCTCGCGCGCCACATGCTGGGCACCAATACATCAACACCGGGAGTTGCAGTTTCGAAGTCGGCGGAGGAAATGCCGTCCGTCGCAAGCCCCGCGCCAGCAGCAACGGCTGCGATCGATGGCACGCAAACCGCAAATCCCGGTCCCCATACAACGGTGCCGGCCTCGACCGAAACTGCAACTCCCGGTGTTGCAGTTCCTGGCGTCGCCATCACGGGGCTGCAGCGCGAAGTGGCGGAGCTTCGACAGCTTCTCGAATGCCAGGTCGCCAATCTCGCCTGGCGCGACATGACCGATCGCGATCCGTTCGCGACGAGCGTGCTGCGCGGGCTCGGCCAGCTCGGTCTCGATTCTGAGCTCGCGATGAGCATCGCGGTCGAGATCGGACCGCGCAGCGATCCCGAGCACAGCACGCGCGATGTGATCGCACGCCTCGACGCGCGCCTGCCGCTGGTCGAGGAGGAAGTGATCGATGAGGGCGGCGTCGTCGCGCTCGTCGGCCCGACCGGCGTCGGCAAGACGACGACCGTCGCCAAGCTGGCGGCGCGTTTTGCCATCAAGCACGGCAAGCGACGTCTCGCCCTCGTGAGCCTGGACAACTTCCGCATCGGCGCGCACGAGCAGCTCCTCACCTTCGGACGCATTCTCGGCGTGCCCGTGCATTTCGCCGGGGACACCGAAGGTCTGCGCCGCTATCTCGATCAGCTCGGCGACAAGGCGCTGGTGCTGGTCGACACGGCCGGCATCGGGCAGCGCGATCATCGTCTGTACGAACAGCTCGCGCCACTCGCCGAAATGGGCGAAGACGTACGTGTACTGCTCACGCTCGCCGCGAATACGCAACGCCAGGCGCTCGCCGAGATCACATCGCGCTTCGCGCGCCTGTCGCCGAGCGCGATCGTGCTCACCAAGCTGGACGAGGCACCGAGCCTCGGCCCCGCGCTCTCCACGCTGATCCAGAGCCGCATTCCGCTGGCCTACGCGACCGACGGACAACGCGTGCCGGAGGACATTCATTTCGCGCGCAGCCGGCGGCTCGCGCTCGTCCGCCGCGCGCTCGCGCTGGTCCAGGGCGAGGGCGACGACGCGCAGCGTCCGGCCGAGGAGGTGGCGCGCTGTGCCTGAGCGATCGACGGATCAGGCGAGCGGCCTGCGCAGCATGCACCATCCGGTCAAAGTCATCGCCGTGTCGAGCGGCAAGGGCGGCGTCGGCAAGACGACCGTCTCGGTGAACCTCGCCGTCGCGCTCGCACAGCAGGGACGCAAGGTGATGCTGCTCGACGCGGACTTCGGCCTCGCCAACATCGACGTGCTGCTGGGGCTGCACCCGGAGCACAACCTGAGTCACGTGCTCGCGGGCGAGTGTCGCCTCGAGGACGTCATCGTCGCCGGACCGCACGGCGTCGAGATCGTGCCGGCGGCGTCCGGCAAGAAGCGCATGGCGGAGCTCGACTCGCGCGAGAACGCCGGGCTCATCCATGCCTTCAGCGAGCTGACCCACAACCTCGACGTGCTCATCATCGACACCGCGGCCGGACTCTCGGAAAGCGTCGTGTCCTTCGCGCAGGCGGCTCACCACGTAATGGTGCTGGCGTGCGATGAGCCGGCGAGCATCACCGACGCCTACGCGCTCATGAAGGTGCTGAGTCGCAGCTACGACATCGGCGCGTTCAAGGTGCTCACCAACATGACCCGTGGCGCCGAGCATGGCTATCAGCTGTTCGACAAGATCGCACGCGTCGCCGGGCGTTTTCTCGACGTGACCCTCGAGCACGCCGGCAACGTGCCGCAGGACGAGTACCTGCGCAAGGCCATCCAGCACCAGGCCACGGTGCTCGACGCATATCCGGGCAGCCGCGCTGCGAACGCCTTCCGCGCACTCGCCCGGCAGAGCGATCGCTGGTCGGCACCCCACAGCTCGCGTGGGCGCCTCGAATTCTTCGCCGAGCGTCTGATCGGCTCGCAACGCATGGCAGCGGCGGTATGAGCGCGCAAACCATCACCAGCGCCGATCGTCTCACGACGGTGATGCCGGCATGACCGCCGCGCCCGCGTACGCCCCGATCGACGGCCATTCCATGGAGGAGCTCGTCGTCCAGCACGCCGGCCTCGTCAAACGCATCGCCTACCATCTGATCGGCCGCCTCCCTTCGAGCGTCGAAGTCGAGGACCTCATCCAGGCCGGCATGATCGGCCTGCTCGAGGCGGCGCGGAACTACTCGACGACGGGCGGCGCGAACTTCTCCACCTTCGCCGGCATCCGCATCCGCGGCGCCATGCTCGATGAGGTGCGCAAGCTCGACTGGACGCCGCGCTCCGTACACCGGCGCATGCGCGAGATGAGCCGCGCCATCTCCGATATCGAGCATCGCGAGGGTCGTGACGCGCGCGACCACGAGATCGCCACCTCGCTCGGCGTATCGCTCGATGAGTATCACGCGCTTCTGCAGGATGCGGCGAGCGCACGTCTCTCCAGCCTGGAGGATCTGAACGAAGACGAGCACGCCGTGATCGATCGACAGGCCGGTGCGGAAGACGAGCCCTATCGAAACGTCCACGACACGGATTTCATGCAGCAGCTCGCGGGCGAGATCTCGCACCTGCCCGAGCGCGAGCAGCTCGTGATGTCGCTCTACTACGACGACGAGCTCAACCTGCGTGAGATCGGCGAGGTACTCGGCGTCACCGAGTCACGGGTGTGCCAGATCCATGGCCAGGCGCTCGCGCGGCTGCGTGCCCGCCTGCACAACTGGACCTCCGCGAGTTGAGCGGGCATGAACGTCGATCCCGTGCGCTCGCCGCCCTCGCCGTTTCCGGTCAAGCCGGTGCGACGGGAAGAGCAGCGCCGGGAGCGCCAGGAGCGCGAGCGCAGGGAATCGGAGCGCGACCGGCAGCGTCGAGGAGACACGGGGATCGATGAATACGCCTGACCTGACCCGGCTGCACGACCTGGCGGCTCAGCTCCGCGCGATGATTCCGCTCGGGCTCGACGCGCGCACGATCCTGGTGCTCGTCGCGGCGTGCTGGTTCGCGGGCGGTATCGCCGCGTTACTCGCCACGCGGCGCGCGTTGCGACAGGTGACGCGCAAGGTCGCGCGGCTCGAGCAGCTCGCGAATAGCACCAGCATGGACCTGAAGTCTCTGCTGCGCGAAGGCGCATCGCTCGACGCGAGCCATCGCGAGCTCCAATCGGCGCTGGCATTGCTCGGCGAGCGCCAGGCGCAGCTCGAGCTGCGCACGACCGGCGGCGCTGCGTACGAGCATGCAATCGATCTTGCGCGCATGGGACTGAGCCCCGAACAGCTCATGCGCACCGTCGGACTCACGCGCGGTGAGGCCGAGCTCGTGGCACACCTCCATCGGAGGGAGGTCGCGGCCTGAGCCTCTTCTCCGCACGCTCGCGGATGGCGCCGCAGCCGCTAGCGCTGCGTCGCCGAGGCGCGGCCGGAGAGCCGGTACGCGAACGCGATCACTTCCGCGACCGCGACATACAATGCGCGCGGGATCTGCGCGCCGAGCTCGACGCTCGCGAGCAGGCGCGCGAGATCCGCATCGGCGTACATGGGAATGTCATTCGCGCGCGCAAGCTTCGCGATCTGCTCCGCAATGTGCCCTTCGCCCTTCGCCGTGACGCGCGGCGCACCCGTGCCGTCGTAGCGCAAGGCGATCGCAACGTCACGCGGCGGGTTGCTCACGCTTCCACCTCGAGCAAGGGCTGACCCTCACGCGGCCCGTCGACGGACGGCGCCGGCACGCCGGCACGGCAGCCGAGGCTCCCGACCTTGAGCCCGCGCTCCGACAGCGCCTCCTCCAGATCGCCAAGCTCCGTGCGCACGCGCGCGACCGTCGTCTCGCGCTCCGCGAAGAAGAGCGTAGACACCTGCTCGCCGCGCACGGCGATGCGCGCTCGCATCGGGCCGAGCTCGGCGAGGTCGAATGCCAGCGAGACTACCCACGCGGGCGTGCTCTCCTCCGGCGATCCGCTCGTCTCCTGCTCGATGCGAAGCTGGAGCACGTCGGTCTCGCCATCGGGCGAGCGCACGGGCAGCTCGAGCAGCCAGACCTGGCCCGGCGATTCATCGCTGCGCAACGACGCGAGCTGACCGAGCTCGACGCGCGCGAGCGCGCCTTCCACCTGCTTGAGCACGTGCTCCGCGGGTCCGGCCGCATCGTCCGCTGCAAATGCGGCCTGCGCGAGCGATGCCGGCACGCGGGACTGCGGATGCGACGCACTCGTGCGCAGCAACGGTGTGCCGTCGGAAGCACTTGGGTTTCCCGGCGGCCGTGGCTGCATGGACTGGCTGGCGTCGAAGGGTGAAGCCGAATCGCGTGCTCCGGCGCGCGCGGAAGCCGGGGATGTCCCGGGCACGTCACCGAGCAGCGCATCGCTCATTTCCGCCGCGGCCGCGCCCGCACGCGCCGCGCCCTGCGGATCGAGCCCCGGCGAAGACGCCGCTGTCGCGCGTACCGACGATGAAAACTGCGTCGCCGCGCGCTCGGGCGCGCCATCGTTTCCCGCGGCGGCGGTGAAGCCGCGCAGGCTGGCGGCGAGGCGCAACAGCGCCGCCTTCCAGTCGCCGACCAGCGCCGGTGTCGAGCGCGTACCGTTGTCCAGGCTCGCGAGCCTTGCCTCGAGCCACAGACCCGAGCGCTCGACGTGCTCGGCCAGCGCGTCCGGATCCGCGATCGAACGCGCATCCGGCAGCACGCGCAGCGCGATGCGCGCCGCTTCGACGAGCTGCGGCGGAAAGCGCTCCGGTGAGCGCACCAGCAAGGTGAGATTGGCGAGCAAGGGCGGGAGCGTCGTCTGCCGCGGGAGCGCCTGGCGCAGCGCCTGCTGTGCGAGATCGGTTGCGGCGGGCTTGGTCGCTGCTTCTTCCGCGTCCTCGGGCCGCAGGATGACGAGCTCGCCCGAATGCGTGACGCGCAGGCTCAGGACCTGTCCCTCGGAGAGCGCGAACAAGGTGCGCGCGCTGATCGTCTGGTTCCCGATCTGCAGCTCGACCCGTCCCGGAACGGACGCCTCGAGTACGACGGCCTGAAGCACGGCGCCGGTTCGCCATGGCAGGCCGCGGCCAGTCACCTGCGTCGGTGGCGCACTGAGCGGATTGGTGACGGTGATCGGTAGCTGCATGGCTCCGGCGCCTTAGCGCCCCTCCCCGTCCTGTTTATCGGCCGGGACGCTGCAGCCTTGACCTGAGGCGTGGTCTGCTCTTGCCAACTGGCATTTTTTTTATTAATTTATGCCAGAAGGACAATCGACATGGCACGCGCACAGACGAGCAGCCGGGATCTTCCCAAGAGCACTCCTTCTCTTGCGTTCACGTCGGCGGAGACGGCAGCGCTCATGCGCGCCGGCATGCGCCTGTTCGAACGATGGAGCCTGAGCGATGCCGAAGCGCGGGTGCTGCTCGGCGCTCCCTCGGCACGCACCTACGCCCGCTGGAAGCGGGGTGAGCCCGCGCGTGTCCCCGCCGACACGGCCCGTCGTCTGTCCTATCTGATGGGCATTCACAAGGCACTGCGCTATCTGTTCAAGGAGCCCGAACGGGCCCACGCCTGGATCCGCCGGCAGAACACCGCCTTCGGCGGACACTCGGCGCTCGAGCGCATGCTGGCCGGCGACGTCGTCGACCTCGCCGTCGTGCGCAGCTATCTCGACGCCGAGCGCGGCGGCGCGTGAGCGATCTCCCGGCGCTCGCGCGGACCCGCTTCCGCAGGACCTATCGCATCGTGCGCTCGATCTATCCGCCGATCGACCTGTTCGAGGACATCGCCGATCCGAGGGACTGGGAGCTCCTTGCCTCGGCGGAGGCAAAGACCAATCCGCGCGTGCGCGACCAGATCGGCGCCATCCACCTCGTGCCGCCGGAGCGTCGGGTCTCGGGACCCGGCGCTTCCTGGGTGATGGCGGCATTCACGCACGTCTCACCGCTTCGTGCCTCACGCTTCAGCGACGGCAGCTATGGCGTGTACTACGCGGGCGACCGCTTCGAAGTCGCACTCAGCGAGACGGTGTTTCACTTCGAGCGCTTCATGCGGGCGACCGGCGAGGCGCCCGCCACCGCCGACTTCCGGGAGCTGGTGGGATCGGTTGACGCGCAGCTGCACGATCTGCGCGCCGATCGGCGCTTCGCGGATTGTCTCGATCCGGACCCGGCGCGATATCCCGTGTCACAGGCGCTGGCGCGGCGCCTGCGCGACGAGCACCGCAGCAACGGCATCGTCTATCCGAGCGTGCGACATCCGCGCGGAACGGCGATCGCTGCATTCTGGCCGGACGTGGTCGGCATCCCGGTGCAGGGACGGCATCTCTGTTATCGCTGGAACGGCGAGCGTGCGGATGCCTATTTCATCTACGGGCAGGAGGAGTGGATCTCCCTGCCCCCCTCGAGCGCGTCATAGAATCACGTAACGCACGAGGGCGGCTCGTGGCCGCCCTCGCATCGAACGCTCGCCGAGCCGATCGCTCAGGTCAAGCCGTTCTCCGTGGGCTTGAATTCCGATTGATGACTCCACTCGCCGGACTCATCCTTCGTGAACACCGTCGTGACCGTGTAGTCGTGGTTCGCACCATCGACCGTCGCGACGCGCGTCAGCGTCTGTGCTTCCGGATCGATGCTGACATCGACCTGGCGTGAGACGGATTCACCGTCCTTGCGCGTGATCGTGCCGTGCGAGGTGTAGCCGTCCTCGGTCGCAGTGAGCTCACCGTGGCGCGTCAGCACCGTCTCGCCGTTCGCGTTGGTCAGGGTGACGTCGCGCGTGAGCGTGTCCGAGTTCGGATCGTGGCCGAAGGTCACGGTGCGCTCTCGGGTGCCGTTCGCGGTGGCCGTGCTCAGCGTGTAGGTGAAGCCGTTCTCGGTACGCGAAGCCTCTATGCTGCGACCGCTGCTGCTGCCGAAGCCGTCCTCGAACTGCGAGAAGCGCTTGGCGAGCTCGTCGGGATCGACCTGATAGTCGCCGTTCGCGATCTCCTTCTTGATCTGATCGATGCGCTGCTGATCCACGTGCGGCGCATTCTTGATCGCCTGCTCCACCCGATGCATCAGCCGCGCGGCATCGGTCAGCGTGATCCTGTCGGAGGATCCGCGCTCGCCCTCGGCCTGCGCCTGTCCACCGACGAGCGCATTCGCGAGCGGCCTGGCCTGAGCCGGCTGCAGGCCTGCCGGGCGCATGCCGGAAATCTCGTTAGCCATGGCTCCTTACTCTCCTCTGTTACTGACTGTCTGTCTCAGTGGGTCGCGGACTGCGTCCTTCCCACCCCGTGCTGCTCAGAGCAAGCTTCGTGCCAATCCGCGCAGGACCGCGAATCAATCACTTTCCAGCGACTGATGCACCGCCGAGCGGCAGATTCCTGCCGGCATGCGGCAGACTCCGGGCGCTGAACTTGCCGGCGGCCACGTACGCGGCGGCAGCATTGCGCCCGCGACGCAGCTTGCGGCTCTCCGCCGCAGTATCGTTTCGCCCCGCCGCGGCGACCGCGATGAGCGCGGCGTCGCTCGCGAGGATCTCGCGGATCGCGGCGGCGACGCGCATGCGCATCGGCGCGGGAATCGGCTCCGCGAAGAGGGAACGGATGAGCGGACGGCGCTCGCGCTCGAATGCGACGACGGCCGTCCAGTCGGCGGCCTGCGCACTCTCGCGACCCGAACGCGTGAGCTCGAGGATGCGTTCGAGCTGCTGCTCGTGATGCTTCACCGCGTCGTACATCTGCGTGACTCCTCGCTTCCGTGACTGTCAGAGCGCCGCGACCGGCGGATCGATGCGCTGGCGCAGCTCCGCCGGGATCGAATCCCACGCGGAGCGGATCTCGCGCAGCAGGCCCGCGACCTCGTCGATCGCGACCGTGTCGTCGTGCAGATTCGCATGCAGCAGGCGGCGGCTCATGTAGTCGTACAGGTCGTCGAGGTTGTCCGAGAGAGCCGGGCTCGCCGAACGATCCAGGCTCGCCCGGAGACCGTCGATGATGGCGATGGCGCGCGCGAAGCTGCGTCCCTTGTCTTCGATAGCGCCGTGCTGCACATGGCCCCGCGCGGCGGCCATGGCGTCGAGCGCGCCATCCATCAGCATGAGGATGAGCGTGTGCGGATCGGCCGACGTCGCGCGCGTGCTCGCGCCGACGTCACGGTATTCACGCATTGCGCTGTTGCGCGGAGTCATGGAGATCTCCTGCCCGCCGCCTATGACGAAGAGCTTGTCGATGTGGGAAGGATGGCGAGCTGCTGCGCCAGGAAATTGCTCGTCTGCGTGAGCTCGGTGACGAGCTGATCGAGCGCGGTGAACTGATCGCGCAGACGATCCTCGTAGGCCGCGAGGTGATCGTTGAGCGCGGCCTGATCATCGGCGAGGCCGTCGATGCTCTCCTGCAGGCCGTCCGTGCGCACGTCGATGAGCCCGTCGGCATCGAGATAGCTGTCGGCGAGCGATTGCAGGCGCACGCCGACGCCGTCCTCGGAGGCAAAGAGCTGACCCACTTCGTCGAAGTTGTCTTCCAGCGCCTTGGCCAGCACGTCCTCGTCGACGACGAGCGTTCCGTCCTCGAAGTTGCTCGTGATCCCGATGTCGGCCAGCATGTCGAAGGCGCCGTTCACGCCCGAAACCGTGTCGCCGATACCGCGGCGCAGCTGATCTTCGAACATCAGCACCATCGAATCGCCGAGCAGCGGACCCGCGACCTTCGTCGTCGGATCGTAGGCCGTCAGGTCGTCGAGCGTCGTCAGCAGCGTGTTGTACGCCGACACGAAGCCGTTGATCGCCTGCGAAGTGGCGTCGACGTCGAGGTCCACGCTCAGGCGCGCGGTGACGCCCGGACTCGCGGAGACGAGGTTGATGGTGACGCCGTCGATGGCATCGCTCACGGAGTTCGAAGCGCTGAACACATCGATGCCGTCGACCTTGATCTCGGCGTCGGCCGCGGCCTGCACTTCCGTGAGGTTGGTGACACCGTTCGTCGGATCGTAGGTGAGCGCCGCGAGACCGCCGTCGCCACCCGATGACGTCACGGTGATCGTGTTCTCGGCACCAGTCGCCTCCGCGGTCAGGACCAGGTGCGCGCCGTCCTCGCCGTTCACGATCACGGCGTTGATGCCGGGATTGTCCTCGGCGTTGTTGATCGCGTCGCGGATCTGCGCGAGCGAATTGTTTCCTTCCTCGACCTCGATTGTCATGGTCGCAGCGCCGACGGCGAGCGTGAGACTGCCGGTGCCGACCGCGGTGTCCGTGCCGGCGAAGGCGGCGGAGCTCAGCTTGTGCGACTGCGCGAGGCTCACGACCTCGATGTCGTGCGACGTTTCCGGCGCAGTCGAGCCCGCCGTGACGGTGAACAACGCCTCGTTGCTCGAGGTGGCGACGCGCTTGTTGAAGCTGTCGAGATCGCTCAATCCGTCGAGCGCCGTGTTGAAGGCGTCCAGGGCCGAACGGAAGCTGCCGAGCGCGGAGAGCTCGGCCTGGTACTCCGCCTCCTGCTGACTGATCCGCAGCTGCTCGGGCATGCCCTCGGCAGATACGAGCTGGGTGACGAGACTCTCCAGGTCGAGCCCGGAGCCGAGCCCCAGCGAAGTGATCGAAGTCATGTCAATCCTTTGTCGTTTGTGCGGATCGAGGATGCGACGGAATATCGAAGCAAGGAGCGTGCCAGCTCACGCCGTGCCGTCGAGCAGGACGGGACGCCCCTCCGCATAGGCGCGCGCGAGGGCGATCACCTCATCGCTCGGAATTTGCCGGATGAGCTCTCCGGTCTCCTTGTTCCGCACCGTGATGACCGTGCGGCCGCTCGCTTCGTCGACGGCGAACTCGAGCTCGCGCTTCATCGAGTGCACGAAGTGCTCGATCGACTTGCGCGCCTGTTCGACATCGATGTCCACTTGCGCAGCGGAGACTGCCTGCGGCAAAACGTTGCCGCTCGGCGGCAGCGGCGTGGTCGCCGCGTCGGTTGCGGGGGGTGCGGGCTGGCGCGGCGAATGCGCGCTCGACTGGGGCACCGCACGATCGACCACCCCGATCGACGAAGCGGGCGTGCCCGCAGGTGCGATCTGGCCGGTCATTTCACAAACCTCTCGTCAAAAAAGGAGCGGAGCGGCTCCGGGATTGCGTGGTCCCAAAGCCGCTCCTCTCCGATAGGCCTTACTGCAAGAGCCCGAGGACAGCCTGCGGCGAGGCGTTCGCCTGCGCCAGGACGGCAACGCCGGCCTGCTGCAGGATCTGCGCCTTCGTCAGGTTCGCCGTTTCGGCGGCGAAGTCGGCGTCCTGAATGCGGCTGCGCGAGGCTTCGAGGTTCTCGCTCACCGTGCTCAGGTTCGAGATGGTCGACTCGAAGCGGTTCTGGATCGCGCCGAGGTCGCTGCGAACGCTGCTGACGGAGGTCAGCGCGGCGTCGACACGCATGATCGTGTCGTTGGCACCATCGACCGTCATGATGTCGACGTTGGCGAGCGTCAGGTCGTCGATCGCGATGACCTGTCCATCGGTGAAGCCGAGCTCGGCCTCGTCGTTGCCGCCGAGCGTGATGTTCTCGGAGGCCGACAGGGTCAGCGTGCCGCGGCCCACGCCGTTCTGCGCACCGCCGCTCGAGAAGTCCGTCCCGCCGATCGTGCCCTGGAAGCCTTCGCCGGCCGTCGCGTTCTGGTCGATCTCGACGTTGCGACCGTCGGCGGCCGTCAGCACGAGGTCGCCGCTGCCCGCGTCGATCGCGGCGCGCACGCCCGTCTTGTCGGCCTGGCCGTTGATCGCCTCCATGACGTCGGCAGCCGTGAGGTCGCCGTCCGCCGTCGCGTCGTAGTCGGCATAGATTGCGATGCCGTTGATCGACAGGTCGTAGTCTGCCGCCTGGACGTCGGCGAACGCGGACTGCTGCGTGTTCTCGGCGGTGACGGTGAGACCGGACACGCCGGCGCCGTCGAGCGCGATCTTCTTCGCGTAGGCGCTGTCCGCCTCCTGGCCCGCGAGCGCGCCGTCGACGCTGGCGCCGACGACGGTTGTCGTGCCGGTGCCGATCTGCAGCGTGAGGCCGCCCTCGGTCAGCGCGTTGGCCGTCACTTCCGTGCCCGCCTCCGTCGCGATCTGGCCGACCTGGCTGATGCGCACGCCGGTGTTCAGGCTCACGCTGATCGTCTCGCCGACGTTCGCGCCCACCTGGAACACGGCCGTACCGAAGCTGCCGTCGAGGACGCGGCGGCCGTTGAAGGTCGTCTGCGTCGCGATGCGATCGATTTCAGCGAGACGCTGCTGGACTTCGGCGTCCAGAGCGGCGCGGTCGGCATCGGAGTTCGTCGCGTTGGCCGACTGCACGGCCAGCTCGCGGATGCGCTGCAGGTTGTTGACGACTTCGTCCATCGCGCTTTCCGCGGTCTGCGACAGCGAGATGCCGTCGTTCGCGTTACGCACGGCCTGGTTGAGGCCGCGGATCTGGGTCGTGAAACGCTCGGCGATCGCCAGGCCAGCCGCGTCGTCCTTCGCACTGTTGATGCGCAGGCCCGACGAGAGCCGCTGGAGCGATGTCGCCAGCAATCCCTGTGAGGTCGACAGATTGCGCTGGGCATTCAGCGACATCACATTGGTGTTGACGGTCATTGCCATGATTCAAGTCTCCTAGGTTGCGATTCCCAGCTGGCCTGTGGCCTGCATCTGAGGAATTGGCGTGATGGGTGCTGCTCAGGGGCAGGCGTGCCATCCGCCTCGCGAACGTTATCGGTGGCCTCCGGAGAAACTTGAGCGGGCCTGCGCAAGCCCTTGGTTACAGTCAAATGCGTCGCGGACGTGACAGTTTTCTGGCGCTTTTCGGCAGTGGCGACGGGTCACGAACGTTTGAGCGCGGCGCTAGGCGCAGGCGCTGCGAGGGTGGGGGTGGGCTCTCGTTCCGGGAACGACCCCCCCGAAACCGCGCCAGCGCGCCTACATCAACCGTTCATGAATCTCTGCGAGCGGCTTACAGGAAGTCGAACAGCGACAAACGCTGCACGGCCGCGAACGCCTGCTCGGAGGCCTGCAGTGTCGTCAGCTTCAGATCGAGCGACGAGATGGTCTGCGTCAGATCGACGTTATCGATATCGCTCGCCGTGCTCTGCAGCATGATCGACGCCTGATCGTTCATCTCGCCCTGACTGTCGATCGCGTTGAGGCGCGTGCCGACCTGCGCGCGCACCTGCGACAGATGGCTGAACGCCTGCTCGAGGTTGCTCATCACGCCGTTGACGCTGTTGTGCAGCCGCGCCTCGGACACGTCGTCCACGGCGCCTGCATCGAGTGCGTCGATGAAATCCTGGACCGTGGCGAAGATGTCCTCCGTCGTGCTGGGCTCGACCTGGAACGCGTCCCCGGCAACAGGCGCGCCCGTGATCCCGACCTCGACGCCGGCGAACTCGATGACCTGGCTGTCGCTCGTGAGCGTGCCGCTCGTGACCAGCGTGTTCGCACTGTCGCGCACTTCGTAGTCCGTGTCGGTCGTGAACGTGATCGTGTACGTGTCCTTGTTCCACTGGCTGATGTCGGTCACGCTGCCGCCGTCGATGATCCCGGTGCCCGTATTCGCTCCGGCCGCCGACGTCACGAAGGTGCCGTTGCCGTTCGGCACGGCGAGGAACACGTCGGATCCGGGATCGCCGTCGGCGACCTGGCGGCTGGGGCCGATCTGCACCATGCGCTGGCCCTGATCGCCGAGGTAGCTCACGCCGCTCGCGTCGTACGCGAAGGGCTGCGTCTCGGAGTGATAGCCGGCGAAGATGTACCCGCCCTCGCCGTCCGAGGAGTTCGCGAGCTCGACCACCTGCGACAGGATTTCCTTCAGCTCCGTCGAGATGTAGCCGCGGGTCTCGTTCGTCTGCGTATCGTTGTTCGCCTGCACGGCGAGCTCGTGCACGCGTTGCAGCGAATCGACGACCTGCGACAGCGCGTTGTCCTCGAGCCCGAGCCGCTGGTTGGCGCGCTCGCTGTTCTCCTGGTACTGCGTGATCCGATCGATGGCGTTGTGCAGCGTGAGGCTGCGCGTCGCGCCGAAAGGATCGTCGGAGGGGCTCAGGATGCGGCGGCCGGTCGCGACCTGCAGCTGCAGGCGCGAGATGTCGCTCTGATTGCGCCCGATTGCGGCCAGCACCTGACTGTAGAGACCTGCACTTGCAACGCGCATACCCGTCACTCCCTTGCGCTCAGCGATCGATCGCGCCGAGCAGGATCTGGAACACTTCGTCCGCCGTCTTCACGACCTGCGCCGCGGCCGAATAGGCCTGCTGGAAGCGCAGCAGGTTCGCCGCTTCCTCGTCGAGGTTCACACCCGACACGGAGGCGCGCGCCTGCTCGGCCTGCTGCAGCATGAGCGCCTGCGCGTCGGCGTTGAGCCCGGCGTTCTGCGTCTCTCCACCCACGTTCGCGACGAGTCCGCCATAGGCCGCCTCGAGCGTCAGCGTCGCGCCATCGAGCACCTTCATCGTCTGAACGCCGGCGAGCGCGAGCGCATTGCGGTTGTCGCCCGTGCCGCCGCTGTTCGACTCCACGGTGAAGGTATCGCCTGCATCGGGCGTTCCTGAAATCTGCACGCGCCAGCCGTTCACGTCGATGGGCGCACCGCTCGTGTAGGCCTGCGGCGGACCGCCGTTTATGGAGTAGTTGTTCGCGTCGACGAAGGCGATCGTCACCGTGCTCAGCAGGTTCGGATCCGTCGGATCGAGCACGGTGCCCGCATCGATGCTGGCCGAGCCCGTGTTCGTGAGCGACGCCTCGGTGCGGATGGGGGCGGCCGCGGCAATCTGCGCCGGATCCGTGATGAGGAGCTGCATGCCGCCGACGACGCCCGCGGTCGGCTGTACGAGGAAGCTGTCGCCCGCCGCGGGCGCACCCGTCACTTCGATGCTCACACCGTCGATGACGAACGGATCGAGCGCGGTGCCGGTGCCGGTGAAGGTCACGGGCAGATTGGTCGCCGGATCACGCGCGCTCCATGCGCTGCCGTCGAAGGTGAACATGTAGTCCTGCCCCGTGAGCGCGCCGAGGTCGGTGATCTGCACGTTCATCCCCGCGCCGCTCGTGTTGGAGGCGCCCGGCAGCGCCTGCGCGCCGCCGACCGAGAAGAAATCCCCGCCCAGGTTCCCGTTCAGGTCCATGCCGGCGTGGTGCTGCTCGTTGAAGGTCTGCACGAAGCCGAGCGCAATCTTGCCGATCTCGTTGCGGGTCGGATCGAGCACGTCGTGCCGGAAGTCGAGCGCACCGCCGATGATGCCGCCGCCCAGGCTGCCGGTGATCGGCACCGCGCTGGTCCCGTTGCCGAGATAGGTGAGATCCAGGCGACCCGACTGGTGCGCGTCGTGCACGACGCCGAGGTCCTCGGAGTCGAAGCCGTGCACGATGGACTGGCCGTTGCCGATGAAGACGTTGATCGACCCGTCGTCCTGCGTCACGGTGGACACCTGGATCTGCTCGTTCAGCTGCTGCAGGAGCGCGTCGCGCTGATCGAGGAGGTCGTTGGGCGCCGCGCCGCTCGCCGAGGTATGGGCGATCTGCTCGTTCAGTTTCGCGATCGCGGAAGACAGCGAGTTCACCTGCGACACCGCGGTCTCGAGCCGCGAGTTGACTTCCGCTTCCATGCTGTCGAGCTGACTGTTGATGTTGCGGAAGCGCTCGACCACGGCTTCGGCCTGACCGAGCATCGCGTCGCGCGCCGGGAGCGAGGCCGGATCGGTGGCGACGGCATTGACGGAGTCGAAGAAGCTCTGCAGTCCCGTCGAGATGCTCGTGGTCGGATCGCCGAGCATGTTGTCGACCTGGGACGACAGGTTGTAGAAGGTCTGCAGACCGTTGTACGAGGCCGTGTTGCCGAACACCTGTCCCATGATGAACTGGTCGTAGACGCGCTGAATCGCGCTCACCTCCACGCCGGTGCCGATGAAGATGCCGCCCATGTGCTGGCCGGGCCGCGCCGAGAAGTCGACGCGCTGCCGGCTGTAGCCGTCCGTCGCCGCGTTGGAGATGTTGTGTCCGACCGTGGACAGCGCGGTCTGGAAACCGAGCAGGCCCGAAACACCAGTCGAGAAGAGATTGAGAGGCATGTCCTGCTCCTGTTCCTGCGGGAGATGCGCTCCCGTTCCGCGGTCCGCCGCGGCCGTGTTCTCAGTCGGCGAGGCCGGCGAGCGCGGCCTTCATCTGCTCGCCGCGGGCAAGCTCTTCGAGCTTGCGCGCATAGTCCGGATCGGTTGCGTAACCGCCGTCCTGCAGCGCTCGCGCGAATCCCGCGACGTCGTCGCCGCGCGCCAGGGCTTCGGCATAGCGCGGATTGGTGCTGAGCAGCGTCGCGTAATCCTCGAAGCTCGCTTCGGGCGATGCGTAGGCGCGAAAGCGCGCCTGTACGCGGCGCGCCACGTCGCCGTCCAGCTCCATCGTCGGGACGCTCACCGTGTCACCGCTCCAGCTCGATCCCGCCTTGATGCCGAACAGGTTGAAGCTCGACCCGCCGTCCGGGCGACCGGGCAGATGCCGGCCCCACCCGGTTTCGAGTGCGGCGTGCGCGAGCACCGC
>JADMIO012757471.1_pt1 | contig 26222 bp, 27 predicted proteins | sample 8958161 | NCBI WGS metagenome assembly JADMIO01 (sample SAMN16585339, study PRJNA669376) | soil metagenome | isolation source: Crop rotation soil | place: USA: Cullars Rotation, Alabama | collected 2011 | reverse complement strand
CTTTCCCAGAGCGACCGGCAGGATCAGAAGGGCCGCGGAGAGAGCGACGACGCCTCGGCCCGTGAGCCTCCCCGGTAAGCGCATGGTCGGAGCCTATGCCGGCCAAAATCGCTCGGTCAATCGGAAAATTGGGGTCTCCCGCGGGCGCGGACCATTCGAAAAAGGTCGCGGGCTACCCGGGATTCGTCGCCCCTACCAGCCAGACCGACCCGCGGCCGACGATCGATCCGTCGGCCTGCTGCCAGGCGGCGTAGTAGTCGGCGAGGGCCTCGGCAATCTCTCCGCGACGACTCTCGCCGTACTCTCCGTTGAGGCGGATCAACTCGGCGCCGGGGCCGATCGCGAGCAGGGATTCGACCGCCTCGGCCATGTCCTTGCCCATGAAGTAGTCGAAGTCGCGTTGGTGCAGCTCGATCGCCGCAAAGCCCGCGGCCTCGAGGATGCCCTGCAGGGTTTCCGGGTTGCCCAGCGAGAACGGGCCGGGGCCGCAGGTGTCGGCCTCGTACTCATCGGGGCGCGAGAGGAAGCGTTCGACCACCTGCTCGGTCTCGGCCCAGAACGGGCTCTCCTGCTTGCGCCGCCAACAGATCTTGCGCAGCCCGCCGCCCGGCTTCAGGGCTCCTCTGATCGCCCGCATCGCCGGTACGGGTGCGGCGAAGAACTGGGTCCCCATGCGAGAGAAGGCGTAGTCGTGAACCGGATCCCACTCCGCCGACTGCGCGTCGATCGTCTCGAAGGCGACGTTCTCGACTCCCGCATCGCCCGCCTCGCGGCGGGCATCCTCGATGAACCGTGGGGAAGAGTCGGTGCCGAGCGCGAACCCCGTCGGACCGACGAGCTCGGCCAGCTGCCTCGTCGTCTCCCCGAATCCGCAGCCGATGTCGATGCAGCTTCCACCCTGCGGCGGCGGGTAGCGATCGAACAACTCCCGGGTGACCTCGTCGAGCGCCCCGACGAACACCGCGCGATTCTTCTTCCACCGTTCATAGAGCACCGTGTCCCAGGCTCGGACGGCCTCCTCGTTGCCGGGGGCGACCGCGCCTGAGGTTCGCGAGCCGGTCATCGCCCAAGGCTAACCGCTCGGAGAGGTCTCGATCGCAGCCGGATCGAGAATCTTGTCTTCGAGGGTCGACTCCGATCCCACCAGCCGAGGCGCGCATCGAGCCGGTGCGAAAAACCGGGCCGCAACCGCGAGCCAGCGATAGGTTGGCTCCAGATGCCCAAAGGCATTGACCACATCGACCTCGCGGTCAAGGACGTCGACCGCTCCCTCGCCTTCTATCTCGGCATGCTCGGCCCGATCGGGCTCCGGGTGGAGGGCCGATTTCAGACCTATCGCGGAACCGAGGAGGTCGTCTACCTCGGCTTCGGTCAGAACCATGTCTCTAGCGGCCAACCCGAGACCCGACTAGGCCTCCGGAAGGCCGATGGTGGCGAGCACCACTACTTCGGGGTGGGAATCGAGCACTTCGCATTCACGGTCGACAGCCGCGGCGAAGTCGACGACGCCTATCAGAGGTGCTTGGACATGGACGCCCGAATCCACTGCCCACCGGAGGAGGAACCGGACCTTCCGGGCTACTACGCCTTCTTCGCCTTCGACCCCGACGGGATTCGGGTGGAGGTGACCCACTGGTCTGAACAGGTGCGCCAGCAGTGGGACGATGGCCTGCATCTGGAGGTCAAGCCACACCGGCCGGGCGATTCGGTGTAGCCGCCGAACACGGTAGCCGTCACGACGAGCTCCCGCTTGACGAACAGGCGGTCGATTTCCCAGATCGACAGGCAGGCACTCGACGGCCGAGTGAGATAGTGGGCATCCCGGGTGATCGAGACCGCGAGGCCGGGCGGGATCCTGGCGTTCTCGGGTTCATGGCGAGCGCGACCCGACTGGCCGGCAGCGACCATCACCGACGACCCGACCTCGAAAGGACGATGCCGAGATGCGAAAGCTCCAGACCCAGGGTGTCCACCACATAACCCTCACCGGCGCCGACCGCCAGACCTCGATCGACTTCTGGGAGGGCGTTCTCGGGATGCCGTTCGTCTTCGAGCAGCCGAATCTGGACCGGCCGGAGGAGAGCCACCTCTATTTCGACCCGGGCGACGGCCGGCTGATCACGATCTTCACCAACGAGGAACGGACCGCCGACGCGTCCCCGAAATCGCAGGACCAGGGCCACGTCCACCACATCGCCTTCGCGCTCTCGAACGCGGTGTTCCGACAGGCCGTCGAGCGGCTCGACGAGCGCGGTATCGAGCACAGCGGGGTCAAGGACCGCGGCTTCATGGACTCGATCTATTTCCGCGACCCGCTGGGCCTCCTGATCGAGCTGGCGTCCTATCGCTTCGAGCCTCCCCTCGGCCACACCCACGCCGACGTCCTCCTCGAGGCTCACCTGATCCGCACCGAGCGCGACGATTACAACATCGCCCCCGAGCATCTTGCGGACGCGATCGAGCGCCTGGTCGCGCGCTCGCAGCGCTCTTTGTCCGAGCACAGGGAGCCGCGCGATCCCTATCGCCACGCCCGGCCCGACGCTCCCGGGGAGACCGAGTGACCTCCCCGGTGTTTCCGGCGAGACGGGGACCTAGCAGGCGCGGCGGCGACGCGCGGTCGAAAGGCGCGGCAGAGCAAACCGGCTAGCGCGCCATGCGATCGAGTCGTCTCCGCTCTCCGGCGGCTTCCGATCGGCCGGGAAGAGAGCTTCGAGAACTTGGCGAGGCGTGAGTTCAGCCGCCTCGGCGACCGCTTTCAGGTCATGGTGGTCGAGGGCCCAGCGCAGCGATTCCTCGAAGCGCCGCCTTGCGCCCGGGCCATCCGGAGCGCTACGTGCGACGGCGCTGGTTTCGGCCACGATTCGAAGGGGCTCGAGGGTGCTTTGCCGTCGTGCTGGCGAGGGTTCTTGCATAATGTCTTCGCATACCCGATTTTGGGTATCCTATCGCGGTGCTCTGGCAAGCCAAAATCGCGGCCGTTTCGACGGATGTTCTAGGCAAGGGCGGCCGTTGGCGGCCGGCCCAACTGCCATCTTCTGGCGGTCCTTCGCACTCGCTGCCCGAGAGTTGAGACCCCGTGTCATTTCCCGCTCACACGCCCCGGAGTTCAAGTCGAGATGCTGCGACCGGGACCGGCTGGGTGCGCGTCATCGCGGGGCTGATCGCGATCGCAGCCCTGATCGTGATCCTCGTTCTCGTTGCGACCGACTCGTCCCTCTGACGTCTATCCCGCAACGGATCCTCGGCATCGGAACCGAGCGAAAGTCCGCCTCTGGATAGAGCGAGGCTCCGCGCATTCAGGCCGCGGAGCCTCGCGGCCGGAGTGATCACGCCACCGGCCATATCGGAGTAACGATCGAGCCCCGGGTTTCTTGCGTCGGGCGTCATCCCGGGGTTGCTCGAAACCTTGCTACCGATGGCGAGAGGTGAGAGCCTGCGGGCGCGTCTCGTCCTTCCAGGCAATCTCAGGAAGGATCATCGAATGAAGACCCCTCGTATGTACCTCGCCGCGATCGCGCTCGGACTCGCGGCATCCCTCGTCTTCGTCAGCTCGGCCGCCGCGATCGCGCCGGTCCAGTTGACCCTGAGGGAACCCGAAAAGGGCTCCACCTTCACCTTCGTCGACAACGCGCCGATGTCGAAGAAGATCCATGGATTCCCGACGCAGATCAGCCCTGGCGATGAGATCGTCGTCACCAACCCGTTGCTCGAAAACGGCAAGATGGTCGGCAAGCTGCGGGCCCGCTGCACCGCCACCGCTTCGGCCAGCACCAGCAACCAGAACGCCTTCGCCAACGCCCACTTCATCTGCGAAGGCGTTTTCACCATCAGCGGCGGCTCCCTCTACGGCAGCGCGACCCTGGTTGCCGACGGCGCCCGAGGGGTGATCACGGGCGGTACCGGCAGCTTCGCCAACTCCCGCGGTTCCTTCGTCTCCAAGGAAGGCAAAGGCGGCTCGACGACGACGATTACGCTGATCGAATAGACGTCCTGCGCGGCGGTCGTTTGGGCCGCCGCGCGTTCCGACCCCAACAACCGTCGAGGCGCCTGGAAACGGCGGCGCGGGCTGTTAGCGTCGCTTAAGTGTCTTTATCCAATCGGCGAATGAGTCCATCCGGCCGAGTCCCACGGCCCCGCGCCGGCGTCGTCACCCTGGGGACCTCGCTGCTCGCCCTGCTGGCTCTCGCCTTCGGCGCCACCCAGGCCTCGGCGTTCGGCACGATCAACGGCGCCGGCCAGCACGCCGAGCACGAGATGATCACCCGTGCGGCGCTCGCCTGCGCCGGCGGCGGTCCCTCCGACGGCACCTGCTTCGAACCCAAGAGCCTCGACGAGCTCGCCGGCAAGCCCGGCAACTTCGGCGGCGTCGGGGCTCCTGACCGCGATGAAATCACCAACTCGGACGCCCACTGCGACGACGCCGACTACCTCGACAAACCGGGCTACCCACGGAGCCGGGCGGCCGCGACCGAAGCCCTCGAAAGCTGCCTCTCCCACCTGCGCGCCAAATTCACCGAGGCCTGGATCTCGGCCAAAGAGATGGTCTCCGAAGGCTCGACGCCGGTGATCTTCTCCGACAAGGTGAGCATCGCCGGTGGCTGCCCTTTCACCGGCAGCCCCGCCGGGCGCGGCAAGTGCGACGTGATCGACCAGTTCGGCCGGGCCCTGCACGGCGCCCAGGACTTTCACTCCCACAGCAACTGGAACGACAGATCCGACAGCTCCAAACCGATCTCGATCACGAACCCGCCCGGGCTGAACAACGCCGGCGCCGCCCCCTTCTTCAACCTTCGCAATCTCGCCACTGGCGCGATCCCGCACGACCTCGCCACCGGTTGCTTCTCCTTCAACCCGTTCGGCTGCAAAGGCCGCATCACCCACGGAACCCTGAACAAGGACACCGGGATCATCAACCCGGTCACCGGCACCACCAGCGGACCCACCACCTCGCGCGGCGAACTCCACGGCGGCGCCAATTTCGCCGCGGCGGTCGCCGGGGCGATCGCCGAGACGCGGCGCCAGTGGGAAGACATGCGCCAGCAGATCGTCACCGCCTACGGCCCGCAGCGCGGGGCGCTGATGATCTGCGCGATCACCCGTGACGACCCGGTCAAGGACTGTCAGGGACGGAAGCTGGCGATCGTCATCGACAGCTCCGGGTCAAACGAAGAGACCGACCCGAGCGGGCTGCGAATCGCCGCCGGGCTTGCTTTCAACGCCTCGCTGGTGACCGAAGCCGATGCCCAGAGCAAAGGCGGGCAGGCCGACAAGAGCGCGGTCGTCTCCTTCGAAAGCGGCGCCACCCTGCTCTCCCCGCTGGCCGACCCGAGCCTGGCCAACTTCTCCGGCATCGGCGCCTTCGGCGGCACCTGCATCGCCTGCGGAATCAACACCGCCCACTCGGTACTCCTGGCCGGCAGCGCCGGCGAAGAACCTCCGCTCAAGCGCGACGGGATCGTCGTTCTCACCGACGGCCAGGACGAAGACGTCGGCGCGATCATCGCCGAGATCGAAGCCGCGGCGGCGGAAGGGATTCGCACCTCGATCGGCTTCCTCTCTCCCCCGCCGAGCCCGGTGGCGTCGGCGCGGGCGAGCTCGCGGCCCGCAAGCGAGCGGGTTGCCCACGCGAGCCTCTTCGACGAAAGACTCGAACCGGACCCGAGCCTGGTCGCCGCGATCCAGGCCTCCGGCGGCATCGCCGCGACGATCTCCTCGGCCCAGGCGCAGCGCAGCTTCGTCGACGTCGTCCTAGCCAACGGCCTCACAGCCGTCGACGACCCCAACGGCACCGACGACGGCGGCATCCTCGCGATCGGGATCCAGGTCCGCGGCCGGATCGATCCGCGCAGCGACAGCGACACCTGGAACTACACCCTCCATCCCAAGGAACGCGTCCGCGTCACCCTCGCCGGCCCGCGCAAGGTGCTGACGGTGAGGCTTGCGAAGAGCGGCAAAGTGCTGAAGAAGATCAAGACGAAGGGCGTTGGGAAAACCGCCAATTTCGTGATCTCCGACAAACGTCGGCGCAAGCTCGAAATGGTCGTCACCTCGAGCGGCGGCAAGGTCCCCGGATATCGGATCGGCGTCGCCAAAGCAGCCCGGGGCCGGATCTGAGACCGCGGGCCATCCCGGGCCCTTCGCAGGCTTGGAGATTCGAGCGCCGGGTGAGAGGCTGCCCCTGTCTCGTCTCCCGATTTGACATCCGGGCGTTAGGGCTAACGGAGAAGGAGAACTGCCATGGCGGTGATGATGATCCAGGAGTTCGCGGTCGAGGAAACAGACCTCAGCACCAAGAACTACGACGCTGTTGACGCAGCCGTGAACGCACGCGAGGATCCCCCGAAGGGGCTCATAGTTCATACCGCCGGTTTCACCGGTCGGGGTGCCTTCCGTATCGCCGACGTATGGGAGTCGACTGCTGACTGGGAGGCATTTCGCGATGGGCGACTCGCCGAGGCGGTCAAACCGGTGATGCAAGACAACCCGGAGGCCTCGCCCCCGGACGAATACACCTACGAGCTACACGACCTCATCAAGCCCTAACGAGACGACCCGATCGCGCGATTCTTCCGGCACCAAGCCGGTGTCGCCACCCGATCGGCGGCTGCGTCGTCCGACCGCTACGCCTGCGAGCCCAACGGCGTCGGCTCAGCTGGCGTCAGCCCATGACGGCGCATCACCTCGCCGATCGCCCCACGGTCCGGGGGGCCGCCGGCAGAGGCGGCAAGAAGCTCGCCGATTTCACGGAAGTAGTCGGGTCCAAAGACGCCAGGAGTGGCAATTGCAAGGAAGGTGGCGTCGGTGGAGCCGAGATTCTCGAAGCCGTGAACGGCACCCCGCGGCACGCAGACCGCATCGCCGACGCCGATTTCAGTTGCTTGCCCATCGATCGTGAAGGTGGTGACCCCCTTCACGCCATAGACCGTCTCCTCGAAGCCGTCGTGGCTGTGGGGCGCAGGCATTTTCTTGCCGGCGGGAACGAAGCACTCGAAGACGGTCGCGGCGCCGCTTGAGTCCGCCTCCTCGACGACGAAGCGCACGGAGAGCTCGCCGACGGTGATCTTCTGCTTCGAGGTGGGGGTCATTGGGTGTCTCCTCTCGTCTGTACGATAAAGTGACTTGATCCTTTATACACATCCAACATCACGGAGTCAAGTCACTTGATCCCGGACCCATACGAGAATCAGGCGGAGGCCCTGGGACCCCCTCTTATCGGAGCGCTGCTGCGAGTCCCCTGGGAAATCGTCAACGAGCGCCTGCTCGCCGGGTTGCACCAACGCGGCTACGACGACGTCATTCCTGCCCACCTGGGCGTCATGCAATACCCGGGGCCGCAGAACATGCGGCCCTCGGACCTAGCCGATCGCATCGGAATGACCCGGCAGGCGCTGAATTACCTGCTCGGCCAGATGGAGCAACGCGGCTACCTCGATCGCGTCGAGGAGGACGATCCGCGCTTCAAACGCATCCACCTCACCGATCGGGGAGTGGCCCTTGGCGAAGCGATGCGCGAAATCGTGCGCGAGGTGGAGGAGGAGTGGATGGAGCAACTTGGCAGCGAGCGTTATCGGGCGCTGCGAGACGCTTTGACAGCCCTAAACGATCGATGCTCGCGAGCCGAGATTGGATCAGCGTGAGGGTGGCTCCAAGTGTTGCGTGAGCGGAAGCTGGGCGACCGCATCGGCCCCACGGTCGGGAAGCGCGATCGTCACCTCCGCCCCACCGCCGTCGCGGTTTCGCGCGCTGGCCTCGCCGCCGTGGGCTCGCGCGACGGTGCGAACGATCGAGAGCCCGAGTCCGCTCCCACCGTCACCGCGGCTCGAAGACGCGCGACTGAAGCGCTGAAAAGCACGATCGAGAAACTCGGCGGGAAAGCCGGCGCCCTCGTCGGCAACCGCCAGCACGACGGCCGCTCCGGAGCGCGAGGCGGTGATCGCGATCGTGCCTGTCCCGTAACGGACTGCGTTGTCGACAACACTGCCGAGCACCTGTTCCAGGCGCAGGCGGTCGGCCTCGACGGCGATGCCGCCGCCGTCGACGACGATCTCGCGACCCTGCTCCTCCACCCGTCGCTCGAAGCGGCGCTTGACGCTTTCGAAAACGTCGCCCAGTTGGATGGTTGCGATCCGCAACGGGAGCTCACCGCCCTCCGTCTGGGCGATGGTCAGTAGATCCTCGGCGAGCTGGGAGAGGCGATCGGTCTCCTCGGCGGCGGAGGAGAGCGCGGCCCTCAGTTCCTCGCGGGTCCGGCCTTCGGCCAGCGCCAGGTCGAGCTCGGCGCGAAGGATCGCCAGCGGCGTTCGGAGCTCGTGGCTGGCATCGGCGACGAAGGCGCGCTCGTGCTCGATCGCCTCGTGCAGCCGCGCCAGCATCTCGTTCAGCGTCTGACCGAGCCGGCCGATCTCGTCCTTGGTCGGCGGCACCGGCAGGCGCTCTTCGGGTTCAGCCGCAGAGATCGACGCGGCGCGGACCCGCATTGCCTCCACCGGCCGCAGCGCCGCCACCGCGACCCAGTAGGCGGCGATCGAGGCGAGGATCAAGGCGACGGGCTCACCGATGAGGAGCAGTTGCAAGAGGTCCTCGAGGGACTCGTTTCGGTCCTCCGTCGAGGCGCCGACCACGACAACCGTCGGGTCCTGCCGGGATCGGGCTGACACCGCCAGAAGACGCGAGCTCCGGTCCAATCCGGGAATGTTTCCTCGGTCGATCAGCAACGGTTCGCGCAGCGCCCGGCGGATCTCCTCGGCGGTGAGCAGGACGCGATTACCGACGGCAGCGGATGAGTCGATCACTTTCCCCTCTGGGCTCACCACCTCGGCGAAGCTCTCGCTGCGACCGACGAGCCGGCCGCGCTCGGCCAGGCCCGGCTCGGCCTCGCGGACCTGAGCGGAGAGTTCGTCTGCCCGCGAGCGTAACCCCGCGTTGATGGTCGCGTCGAGCTCGGCCTCGAACCGCAGGTAGACGAAGACGCCGGTGGCCGCCAGCACCAGACCTACGACGCCGGCGAAAACGAGCGTCAGACGAAGGCGGATCGAGAGGCGACTCAGCGGCCGCCGTCCTTCCGCAGCCGGTAACCGGCGCCACGGACGGTCTGGAGTGAGCTGACTCCGAAGGGAACATCGATCTTGCGGCGCAGGTAGCGCATGTAGACCTCGATCACGTTGGAGCGGTGCGCGAAGTCGTACTCCCACGCCTGCTCGAGCAGCTGGGTGCGAGTCAGGACGCTGCCGGGGTGGCGCATGAAGGTTTCGAGCAGACCGAACTCCTTGGCCGAGAGTTCGATCTCCGTCTCTCCCCGCCAGACCTGGCGGGTCGCCGGGTCAAGCCGCAGATCGCCGACCTCGAGCAGCGTCGGCCGCTCCGAACTGCCGCGGCGGGCGAGAGCCCGCAGACGCGCCATCAACTCCGCGAAGGAAAAGGGCTTGGTCAGGTAGTCATCGGCACCGCCGTCGAGCCCGGCGACCCTGTCCTCGAGGGCGCCGCGCGCGGTCAGCATCAGGACCGGTGCCCAGATCCCACCGAGCCGCATCTTGCGACAGGTCTCGAAGCCGTCGATGCCGGGCAGCATGACGTCGAGAACGATCGCGTCGTATTGCGAGGCCAACGTCATCGCGACGGCGTCCTCACCGCTTCCGGCGACGTCGACGATCAGGCCCTGCTCCACCAACCCACGCCGAATCAGCGCCGCCATCTTCACCTCGTCCTCGACCACCAGCACCTTCATCGGCACAGCTTTAGCGCCTTTGATGAAGGGAAGATGAGAGACCGGTGAGCCGGCTCGGTCAGCCGCCGCCGTAGGCGACCACCATGTCGGTGGCAACGCCGACGAAGAACCCGGCGGAGAGCAGCCAGAGAGCGAGCTCGCGGTGTCCAAACCGACGCATCCCGTTCCAGATCTCGCCGATCACGTAGAGGACGGCCCCTCCGGCGAGTGCGTAGAAGGCAAGCTCGAGCGGCACCGAATCGACGCTGTAGCCGATCATCGCCCCGAGGAAGGTCGGCCCACCGCCGATCAGGCCCGCGAGCAGCAGCCAGCGCCAGCTGGGACGCACGCCACCAAGCGGTCCGACGATGCCAAAGCCCTCGGTCGCGTTGTGAAGCGCGAACCCGATGATCAGGACGGTCGCCAGGGCGATCTCTCCGGCCCCGGCCGAGACACCGATCGCGAGACCCTCGGCGAAGTTGTGGAGGCCGATGGCGGCGGCGATCGTCATCCCGGTGCTTAGAGCCAGGACGCGAGGGGCGCTCTCAACCCGCGTCGCCCGGGGCGCGACGCTCGGGTCGAGGGTGTCGACCGCACCGCCGGCGATCGGAGGCAGCCGGCGGCGGCGCAGCCGGCGTTCGGCGATCGCGATTCCCGCCAGCCCGAGAGCGAAGGACCCGCCGAGGAGCGCCGCCAGGAAGATCGCGTGGCCGAGGCTGTTCGAGCCGTCCCTGAATCCGATTACGGCGTCCTCGAGCAAGCCGACGGCGTGCTCCATCACATCGACGAAGATGAAGCCGAGAATGCCGACGGCGAAGAAGGCCAGGGCCACCCGGGAACGGTCCGACAGCGCTCCCACCCTGCCCAGGGGCAGGCCGAGGAAGATCGTGAAGCCGGCGAGGGCTCCGAGGAGTGCCGTTTCGGTAAAGGTCATGGGTGCTGGCCGCTGGCGCCGACTCAGCGGCGTTAGGGCACCCTAAAGAACGCGACCGGCTCCGCAAAGGGCTTTCTCAGCCGGCTCTCATATTGCGGCCGGGATCGCCTGGGTCGGATAGCCGAGCTCGCTGATCCGCTGCTCGAGGTCGATGTGGAGCCAGTGCGAGAAGTGGCTCGGTGGCGTCTCGATGATGATCTCGGTGCAGGGTTGGGCGGTCAGCTCTTCGACGATGTCGTCGTAGGCGTTGGGATTGTTGGCGACGCGACCGCTGATCTCGCCGCCGGCCAGGCCGTCAGAGCCGCGGAGCTGCGCAAGCACGCGGTCGAGGAGGCGCTGACCTTGACCCCCGCTCCCGCCGTGGTCGAAGCCGAGGTTGTCGGGGTTCGGCACCAACACGTGAAACCGCGCGGCGCCCGTCATCGCACGCTGGCGCACCGCGGCGAGCAGCGGCTCGGTGGCCTCGACCTTGTTGAGGACGACCAGGACCAGGGGCGTGCCGGCGGCGATTGCCGCCGAGTCGGCCACCAACGGCCCGGACCTGATCACGTCGCGCTTCGTGATCGCCAGGAAGACGACCAGGGCAAGGATGGTGCCGAGGAAGATGAAGCTGGTCAGGTTGGTACCGAGCCCGAGCCCGCCTTCTTCGGTCGGCGAGGCGAGGTAATCCCCGATCGAGGCGCCGAGAGGCCGGGTGAGGATGTAGGCGAGCCAGAAGGAGAGGATCGCGTTCATCCTCAACCGGAAATGGAGCACGGCGATTACGAGGATCGCCCCGGCGAAGATCCCGAGGGCAGCCAGGTAACCGAGTTCGAGCTGCTCGGAGAGGTAATCGCCAGCGGAGGTACCGAGGGCGAAGGTGAAGAGGATCGCCAGCCAGTAGAAGGCCTCGCGTTTGGTGGTGACGATGGTGTGGACCGAGAGGGTTCGCTCGCTCCAGTACCAGGAGGCGAAGACGGCGATCAGGATCGCCGAGAAGGCGATCGTCGTGGTCTGCAGAGTGACGCCGTAGTTTTCGACCAGGTTGTCGCTCACCAAGGTGCCGACGACGCTGATCAAGACCACTGCCAGCCAGTAGATCCCCGGCACGTACCGTCGGGCGCGAAACTGGAAGAAGAGCACCCCGAGAAGGAGCGTCCCGACCAGATAACTGGTGTTGGTGAGGCCGAGGCCGAGGTTTTCGTTCAGGTTATCGGCGAAGGTCTCCCCCACCGTCGTGCAGAGCACCTTGATCACCCAGAAGTAGACCGTGATCTCGGGGACCTTGTTCAGCATCGGGCGTGCCCACCATCTGGGCGATTTGGCGGTTGGCGGGAAGCGGGATGACTGCGATGTGGAGATCATGGCGGAGCAAACTGAGGACTCCTCCTTAAACGGAGGTGAGAGGCGACCGGCTTAGTGACTTTTTAGGTCGGCGATCCTCAGGCGCTGCGGCTCCGGAGAGCGGAGATCTCAGGCCGGCACTGGGTACTCGCCGTGTGCACTGGCGACACCCAGACGCCAAGAGCCTCTCGGGCAGCTTGCCGGCCTCCACTGGCGGTGAGAGGCTGCGATCGATTCGTCCTCGTCCATTCCGAATCGGAGGGCACCCATGAGGCGCTTGCGCAGCACCCTCACCTACTCGAACGTGATGGTCACGATTTTGGCCATCGTCGTCCTCGGAGGCGGCACCGCCTACGCCGCGTCCCAGCTCGAAAAGGAAAGCGTTGGCACAAATGCGCTGAAGAAAGGGGCGGTCACCCCGATCAAACTCAGCGGTAAAGCGAAGAAGACGCTTAGCGGACCGGAGGGACCCAGAGGGGCGACGGGTGCCACCGGGCCTCAAGGTCCGCAGGGAGCCCAGGGACCCAAGGGCGACACCGGACTAACCGGAGCAGCGGGCAGCGCCCGCGCTTGGGCAGAAGTCGATACGACGGGCACGATCCTTCAGGGGGTCGGGTTCGTCTCGGTGACACGGATCGAAGCAGGCCTTTATTGCGCAACTCTCAATTCCTCTTTCGAGCGCGGAAAACACACCGCCCTGGCCACCATCCGAGGCGGGCTTGCCGAACGCTTCTTCATCTCCGTTTTTCCCGACGGCTGTACCTCCACCGCCGCCACGGTTCAGGTGAACACATGGAACGCAGCGGGATTGCTGGCGGACGCGAACTTCGTCTTGCTCGTTCCCTAACGGATTGTCAGAACAGCGCGGCGGTCTGCAGTGGGCGCGTCCACTGCGGCCAAATGTCGTCGGCGGCTGGCATCATCGTCGCGGGGGCCGCTACCCGCGGTCTGGACTGGCGAGGAGCTAGTTCGGCCTGTCGGGACCTTCGATCGCCCTCTCCAGGCGCGCGAGCCTCTCATCGATTCGATCGAGACGATCGACGATCGTGCCTTCGTCCGAGGAGCTGGATTTCTGCCGGGACCCTTGGATGAAGGCTGCGGTGATCGTCGCCGTGATCACGGCGAGTGAGCCGATGCCCACCAACATCACCACGGTTGCGATCAGTCGTCCCTCCGCGTGGGTCGGGGTCACATCGCCGTAGCCGACGGTCGTCACCGTCTGGACCGCCCACCAGAGGCCGACCCCGAGGCTCGGAAAGTCCTCGCGGTCGATCAGCCAGGCGAAGGTCCCTCCGAGCACGGTGACGAGCAGCGTGAACTCACCGATCAGACGGGCCGCTCGGCCGGCGGTCAGCGGCTTGCCGAAGATCCGGCGCCGACCGAGGCTGACGTGGCCGTCCTCCGCCGCCCGTGGCTCCCTGTTGGACATCGACCCACGCTATGCGCGAGGGCGGGGCGGTTTCTCGACTTCAATGAGTGGATCGACCGGAATCCCGCAGTTTGGGTCATCCAGGTGGGAGCTGACACCGAGTACGCGCCTGCGTTGGTGTCAAATCCGCCCCCGGCGACATGCCGACGCGGGTTCAGGCTCGGTCTCTGCACTAGCCAGAGAGCCAACCATGCGTCATGTTAGGCCCAAAGAGACGGAAAGGAATCCTTGATGGGCCTTCTGCGCAACCGCGGCGACGACCTCGGCGGCACCACCTACCAGATGCGGGAGAAGATGTTCTCGATCGGCGACGACTTCTGGATCGAGACCGATGACGGACAGCGCGCCTTCAAGGTCGACGGCAAGGCCATGCGCCTTCGCGCGACCCTTGTCCTGGAGGCCCCATCCGGCGAGGAGCTCTTCAAGATCCAGGAGAGAAAGCTGAGGGTTCGCGACACGATGGAGATCGAACGCGACGGCAACTCGGCCGCGACCGTCCACAAGGCGCTCGTCAGTCCGCTTCGCGACCGCTTCAAGATCGAGGTCGAGGGTGGCGAGGACATCGACGTGCAGGGCAACATCGTCGACCACGAGTACGAGTTCGAGCGCAATGGGGACAAGATCGCCCAGGTCTCCAAGCGCTGGGTCAGGGTGCGCGACACCTATGGAATCCAGATCGCGCCAGGGCAGGACGACGCGCTGATCCTCGCCGCGACCGTCTGTGTCGAGCAGATGGCCGACCGCGGTTGACCGGGACGGGGGACTGACCCGCGAGCGCCGATCGGGCATCGCTGTCATGCGAGATGCCCCGAAAGCTTCACGCGGGGGACGCCGAAACCCCCATCGATAAGCAAGGCGAGCACTGCCCGCCGAACCCTCGCGGTGCGGCGAGAGGGGACGGCCCATGTCCTTGAGACGCCATGAGCCAGGTCATCTTCCTCTCGCCCACCGCGTCGCTGAACCCGACGCGTGAGCATCGCCGCGCCCGCACTCCTGGCGGCCGCCCGTTCTGCAGCCGCAGATTCGGATTCGCCGGCTTCGTCGTTTGTCGCTGTCGGAGGCGTGACCGACGGGGGCGCTCGCCCCACCTTCGGTTCGATCATCTCCCCGGACCAGCCCGCGTCCGGAGGGCTACCAGCTGGTGGGAAGCCCAATCACGACTGTAAAAACGATGTGACAAGAACGAGGAAAAGCTGGATACTCGGCAGATGGCTAACTGCCGGTCCATCGATGCGACTGGCGTAGCCGCCCCCCTGCGGCCTCGTCCACCCGCTTGGACCGGCTGCTCCCGCATCCTGATCGATGCCTATGCCCTCGCTGCGGCGGCGCACGAAGGGCGGCGTCGGCCATCCGACGGATGCTGCTTCCTGGAGCACGTGGTCGAGGTGGGCGAGCTTCTACACGAGGCCGGGTTCGATGACGAGCTGGTCGCGGTGGGACTCCTCCACGACGCGGTCGAGCGGGGGACACTCGATGAAAAGACGCTGCGAGACGAGATGGGAGCGAGCATCTGCTCACTGGTCATGACACTAAGTGAGGACTCCCGGATCGCCTCTTTCGACTGGCGTAAGGCGGGATTGCGCCGCCAGGTTGAAAGCGCCGGTGGCTTGGCCGTCACCGTCTATGCCGCCGACAAGCTTTCCGATATCCGTGGCCTTCGCCGCGGTATCGAGATCTACGGCGATGCCCTGGACGAGCGGCTTGGAACGAGTGTCAGCGCGATGGCCGCCCACTACCGCGAGTCGGTGGAGATGGTTGAATCGGTGAGGCCCGGCTCGACCTTCCTTCCGGCTCTGCGCCTAGAGCTCGAACGCCTGACTCAAGCGATCGAGCAAAGCTCCGCAAAGGCGACGCTTCATCCGTCCAGTACGGAAGTTTCGGAACTGGAATTACATTGATCGTGGATGCGATCTCGTCGTTCGGCTGCCTACCTCCGCCTTTGATCTGACTCCGGCCGTTCATGGCCTGGCTTCGGCGGTGACGCACCGGCCCACGGCCAGCGGCCGTCGAGCTCGACCTCCAGCGAGAAGCTGAGGAACGTACGGATCAGGACGATCAGGCCAAGGACGGCCACGTTTTCCAGAGAGGGCTGCACGGCGACGGTCCTGATGATGTCGGCAGCAACGAGGAACTCGAGGCCAAGCAGGATGGTCCGAGCGACGACGGTTCGGATCACACGGTAGGCGGCGCCGGCGGTTTCACCACGAACCAGGGCCAGCCCGCCGGCAATCACCGCCGACGCGAGGCCGAGGAGGATGATCGCGACGCCAAGGATCTCGACCCCCCTGGCGATGTCGTCCATGGTGTGCTCGAAGCCCATTGCTGTCTAGTCAGACCGGTTGCACGACGTTCAGTGCGATCGCCTCGCCGCAAGACGTGTAGAGCACCCGATCTCCCTCGATAGGCCGTCGCTTTACGCCGATGTCGGGACTAAGGATCACCGGCGCGGGGCACGGTTGAGCGTCACCCGGGTCGGCGCCACGCTGGCGGCACCGCCCTTCATCGTCACGTTCAGCCATACCTTTGCGTGCGGGTGCTTGCGCAGCAACCTCTTGCCGGCCGGCTTCAGCGTCACCTTCACCTTCTTGCTGGCGTGGGGGTCGATCGCGAAGGAAGCGGTCGCGTAGGTGATCGGCTTGCGTACGCCGTTGGCCGGCTTGGAGCTGGCCGCCGCGAACAGGGAGGCGGCGCCGGCCGCCTGCAGGCTCTGCAGCCGGAGGATGCCGCGACAGACCGCGTCGAGGTTGCAAACGAGAGGGAACAGGGCAACGCCGTTGCGGACCGTTGCCGCCTGCGGCACCGTCAGAGAGACGATCCCGGCGGGACCCTGGGGAGCCCCGGCAGCGCCGCCCGGGGCGGCGCCGGGCAGTGGGTTCCACTCGGCGTTCATCAGGACCTGTAGACCGCTCGTGCCGTAGACGCTGGCCCGCTCTTCGCCGATCACCTGCCAGGCCGGGTACCAGATGCCGACGCTGGCGTTCGGTTCAATCGCCGCTGGGATCGGCACGTTGCCGTTGAGAACCGACAGCGAGAGATGGTCGTCGACGTCGTAGCCGCTTTCCTCGGGCGCAAGCGATTGCTTGACACGGAAGTTGACCGGGATTTCGGTGATCGCGTTGGCCGCCGGGGTGAAGACCTGGCTCAGCCCGACCAGCTTGCAGCAGGCGTAAGTGGGATGACCCGGGTCGCCGGGGTTGTCCTTGCGCAGCGCCTCTTCAAGTGCGATCTGCATCGGCCCAGTTACGTTGCCGGCCCGAACTCGGACCACCGAAATGACGCCTTCGCCTCCCGGCGGGACGGTCGTCTCGCCGGTGACGAGGTTGGTCGAGACGACCGATCAGTTCGGTCCGTAGATCGGAAAGAACTGGACCGTTATGCAGGTAGCTGCATTGTCGGGGGTTCGCGCCAGGTTGGCGCCGAAGGTGATCGCGCCGGCGGTGCCTGGCACGACAAGCGATACCCCAGCAGCGAGCGTGAGGACGAGCAGCACGCGGCGCATTTGGGCCAGGATAACCGCGGGCGCCGCCGGCGGCAAGGGTCGGTGTCGACGGTCGAGCTCCCCATGGCGCGGGGGTCGCCCGGCGTCTTTCTAAGTGGCGCCAGAGCCGCTTCCCGAGCCGCTTCTTCAGAATCGGGCTCCGGTCATCTCAGTACGCCTTCGCGGTCAGGCCGCCGTCGACGAGGATGAACTCGCCGCTGACGAAAGAGGCGTCGTCGGATGCGAGAAAGAGCACGGCGTTTGCCACCTCGCGGGGGTGGGCGATCCGCTTGCCGGGATAGGCCGCCTCCATCTCCGCCCGCGCCGCCGCCGGATCCTCGGTTGCGTTGAAGTATTTTTCGATCATCGGCGTCTCCATATCGCCCGGGGAGACGCAGTTGGCGCGGATGCCGTCCGGCGCGTAGTCGACCGCGATCGCCCGCGTCAGCCCGAGGACGCCGGTCTTGGTCGCCGTGTAGGCGGGGAGGAACGGGTCGGCCGTGTGGGCAACGATCGAGGCGGTGTTGACGATACTGCCACCGCCGGTCTCCACCATCGCCTTGACGGCTTCGCGGCAGCCGAGGAAAACGCCCTTCATGTTGACCGTGTTGACCCAGTCCCAGTCCTCATCGCTGGTTTCGTGCAGCCGTTTCTCGAGCTGGACGCCGGCATTGTTGTGGATCACGTCGAAGCCACCGAACTCGGAGCGGGCGCGGTCAATCCCGCCGCCGATGTCGGCGGCGATGGTGACGTCGCCCTGGTGGGCAATCGCGGTTCCACCCGCGTCCGCGACTTCGGCGGCGACCGCCTCGGCACCATCGCCATTGACGTCGAAGACGACTACCTTGCCACCCTCGCGGCCGATCCCGAGCGCCACCTCGCGACCCATGCCGGAGCCGCCACCAGTTACCAGCGCGACCTTGCCATCGAACCTCATTTGAAGCCTCTCTTCCTTTGGGGGATCGGGAAAGCGTTTTTCGCCGGCGATCAGGGAACTGTCGTGCCGCCGTCGAGCTCGAGCGTTGCCCCGGTGGCGAAACCGGCGTCGGCGGCGAGGTAGAGAATCCCCGCGGCCACCTCGTTCGGTCTGCCCAGACGCTTCAGCGGAATTGCCTCGATCGTCTCGCGGCGCGCCGCCTCGAGATCACCCGACGACTCGAACTCGGCGGTCAGCATCGGCGTGTCGACTTTCCCGGGGCAGATCGTGTTGACGGTCACCGTCGGCGCCAGCTCAGCGGCGAGGCTACGGCTGAGGCCGATAATTGCCGCCTTCGAAGCGCAGTAGGAGACGTACTGCTCGGCGCCGTTCAGCGCCATGTCGGAGCCGATGTTGATGATCGTGCCGCCGCCTCGTTCACGCATGTAGAGGCCGGCGTCGCGGCTGACCCAGAAGGAGCCAGAGACATTGACGTCGATCACCTGTTGCCAGTGCTCGTCGTCAACATCCTCGAGCGAGACGGGCCAGCAGACGCCCGCGCTGTTGACTACGACGTCGAGGCCGCCAAGCCGCTCGATCGTGGCGGCAACCGCGGCCCGCGCCTCGGCCGGCTTGCCGACGTCCGCTGGAACCGCGACGGCGGTGTCCCCGAGCTCAGCGACCAGCTCCTCGAGGGGCTCGGGGCGGCGGGCAACGAGCGCGACCTTCGCACCCTCGGCGACAAAGGCGCGCGCGGTGGCGGCGCCGATCCCAGAAGAGGCGCCGGTGATCAAGGCGACTTTGCTTGCGAGCCGTTCAGACATCTTTGTTACCTCCTGTTCGTGCGGCCAGCTTCGCCAGCGGCCGCAGCGCCGGTTGCCGGGCCAGTGCGTAGCCGGCCCTGCGCCCGGCCTTGGTCGACATCGCGCGGCCGAGAAGGCCGCCGGAGCGTCGCCGCGCGGGGGGAGTCGCGGCGACGGCGGTCCCGAGGATGAGCTTGGCGGCGTTGTGTCCGTTGGCTCCGAGGACTCCGCCGCCGGGATGGGTCCCGGCGCCACAGAGGTAGTAGCCGCGGACGGGGGTGGCGTATGAGCCGATCTCGGCGAGCGGGCGGCTCGAGAACAGCTGGTCGAGTCCCATCGCGCCGTGGAAGATGTTGCCGCGGGTGATCCCGTAGTCGCGCTCGATGTCCTTCGGGGTGATCACGTAGCGCTCGAGCACGTGCTCGCGGAGGTTGGGGGCAAAGACGAAGAGGTCCTCCATCACCGAGTCGGCCCAGCGATCGCGCTCGGCATCCCAGTCGGTCCCGGCCAATTCGTAGGCAAGCTGCTGGACGCCGAGGGTCAGGGTGTGCCTGCCGGGCTCGGCCAGGGTCGGGTCGGTGGCCGACTGGATCACCGCCTCGATCACCCACTCCTGCGGGAAGACGCCCTGGCGCTGTGCCTCCCAGGCTCGCTCGAAGTTCTCGACCGAGGCGCCGAGCATCTGGTGACCGTGGTGCTGGGGACCGAGCTCGGCGTTTGCGAACGGCAGGTAGCGGGGCAGCTCGTCGATCAGCAGGTGGATGCGGGCCATCGAGCCGCGCATGTCGATCCCCTCGACCGCGGTGCGGAAATCATCTTCGAGGTCGGAGTCCTCGAGCAGACCGAGCAGCGAGCGCTGCGGGTCGGCGTTGGAGACGACGAGCGGGGCGCGGTACTCCGCGCCGGACTCGGTGGCGACGCCGAGCGCCGTGCCGTTCTCGACGATCACCCGCGCCACCGGGGTATCCAGCTTGATCTCCACCCCATGGGCTTGCGCCGATTTGGCCAGCGCAGCCGAGATCGAGCCCATGCCGCCGCGGGCGAAGCCGAACTGGCCGAAGGTGCCGTCGAACTCGCCGATCGCGTGGTGGCCGTAGACGTAGCTGGTGCCCGGGGTCGAGGGCCCGCCCCAGATCGAGACCATGCCGAAGAAGTTCAAGAACCCCTTCAGGTGCTCGGACTCGAAGTAGCGGTCGAGCAGGTCGCGGGTCGAGAGCAGGACGAATTCGTCAAACAGCTCCGGCTCGCCCGCCTCCTCGAAGGCGGCCAGGACCTCGGAGCGGCGCGGCGGCGGCGCCAGCAGGAAGGGCCGGAAGATCTCGGCGAAGCGCTGCAGGCGCAGGCCGAAGTCGAGGAAGCGCTGGGCGTCGCGTTTGGAGTACTTCTCGAGCTCGCGCAGGGTGCGGTCGAGCTCCTTCCACATCATGAAGTGGCTGCCGTCGCGAAAGAGGACGAAGCCGAGTGCGTCGCCCTGGTAGAGCTCGAGGCCGTAGCGCTTTAGCTCCAGCTCGGCGATGATCTCCGGTCGCAGGAGGCCGGCGATGAAGGCGCAGGAGGACCAGCGGGCGCCGGGGATCAGTTCCTCGGTGGTGCAGGCGCCGCCCAGCACCTCGCGGCCCTCCAAGACCAACACCTTCTTGCCGCCGCGGGCCAGGTAGTTGGCGCAGACGAGGCCGTTGTGGCCGGCGCCGACGACGATCGCGTCGTAGGTCGCCACCATCAGCGCGAGCCTTGAGCTGGCTCGGAGGACATGGCTGCGACCGCGTCCAGGGCGCCGGCGGCTGCGGACAGCGTCAGCTCGACGTCGCGCTCGTCGTGGACGGCGGAAAGGAACCACCAGCCGCGGGGCAGCACCATCACGCCGCGGTCGAGCATCTCGGCGCTGAACCGAACCTCGGCCTCGCGGTCGGAGCCAAGCGTCTGCGCATACTCGCGTGGACTCTCGTGACCGCCGATGGCCGTCTGCAACAACGAGCCACTTTGGCGCACCCTGAGGGGAACGCCAGCATCGCTGGCCGCGCCGCGAAGCCCGTTGGCCAAGGCGGCGGCCCGGTCACCGAGGCGACTGTAGAACTCGGGATCGCCTCGGTAGGTATCGATCGCGGCCACCGCAGCCGCCGCGCTCAGCGGGTTGCAGTTGAAGGTGCCGACATGGGCGACACGCCCGTCGACCAGCGGTTCCATCGCCGCGCCCGAACCCACCACAGCGCTGAGGGGCAGTCCGGCCGCGATCGCCTTGCCGAAGACAGCGAGATCGGGAGTGACGTCGAGCGCTTCCTGGGCGCCGCCAAGCGCGATCCGAAAGCCGGTGACGACTTCGTCGAAGACCAACAGCGAGCCGCTCCCCCGGGTCAACTCGCGCGCCGCATCGAGGAACCCGGGCAGCGGCTCGATCAGTCCGCCGTTGCAGGCGACGGGCTCCATCAGCACCGCCGCGACCTCCTCACCGTGCCCGGCCAGCAGACGCTCCAGTCCGGCAACGTCGTTCCAGCGAGCGACGAGGACCTCGCCGGCACCGGTCTGCCCAGCGGTGGCAGGGCGCGGTTCGAGCGGTAGCGGGTCGCCAGCGGGCGCGGCCTGGAGCCCTGGGGTCGAGGCGAACACCGGATCGAGCCAGCCGTGGTAGTGACCCTCGAACTTGACGATCTTCGCCCTTCCGGTGCGGGCCCGTGCGATTCGCAGCGCCGCCTGCACCGCCTCGGAGCCGGTGGTGGAGAAGCAACACAACTCGGCGCATGGGACGGTCTCGACGAGGCGCTCGGCAAGCGCCGCCTCGAGCTCGTGCTGGGCGCCGAAGGTGGTCCCGCGTTCGAGCTGCTCGGTGGACGCCGCGACGACCGCAGGCGGGCAATGGCCGAGGAGTAGCGGACCGAATCCGAGCACGTAGTCGATGTACTCGTTGCCGTCGATGTCGACGATCCGGCTGCCACTGCCGTGATCGATCGTCAGGGGCAGGGGCCTCTGGGCGGCCCGCATCGCGGTGGCGACGCCGGTGGCCAGGCTCCGCTGGGCGCGAGCGAACTGCCGCTCAGAGCGGGTGTAGCGACCGGGGGACATCGCCAAGCTCAAAGCTCATGCTCGATCTCATCGGGTTCCTCGTACCAGCGAGCCCGCTCGCCGACCCTTGCGCGCATCTTCCAGCGCCGGGACTTCGGCATCTCCTCGAGCTCCTGCCTGAGCTGCTCGACGCGGGTCCGCGCCGTGTCCAGGTCGCCCTGCGCCTCCGCATATCCGCCGGCGCGCTCGGCGACCATCGTCACCGTTCGCCACCAACCCCAATCGGAGCCGCACACCTCGGCCAAGCGAGTGCGGCTGATGCCGCTGTCGTCGTCGGTCAGCTCGTGGTCGGCGAGGATCGCGAGAGCGTCCGTGAAGTCCTTCTCGTTGGTCTTGAACACCTGCAGCTTCGAAAGCAGCAGGTCCGCCGGGGTCAGCGTCCGCGGGGCGAGCTCCAGCCGATCGCGGAGCTCGAGCTTGTGGCAGCCCTCGATCCGGTCGAGGAAGACGTCCGCCTGGCGGCCGCCGTTGTCGGTGTCGGTGAAGAACAGCCGGCGCTGTCCGTGGATGACGTTGAACTGCTCCTCGGGGGCGTAGCCGAGGTCGCGAAAGAAGGCGACGACGTCGGCTGCATCTGACGAGTGGGCGACGAAGTCGATGTCGCCGTAGACGCGCTGCAGCGGCGGTCGTCGCGCGCTCGGACAGATCAAGGCGATCGCGACGCCGCCCGTGGCCCTGATCGCCAGCCCGGCGTCGCCGGCGGCGCCGACCACTCGCTCAGCCTCATGGAGCGGATCCTGGATAGTGCTCACGGCGACCTCTCCCATCTCGTGCTCGATCTCAACCAGTGGTCGGAACGTAGCGCTCGACCTCGTCGCCGTCGAGGTCGACGATCACGCCCTGGAGCGTCCAGTCGCTGTAGGCGCTGCCAGGATTGATGGCGAGCGTGCGGCCCAGCTTATGCATCCCGCGCGACTCATGGATGTGGCCATGCAGCGAGAGGAGCGGCTGGTACTCGAGGATCGCATCGCGGACCGCGGTGGAGCCGACCGAGGCCATGATCGTGCCGCCGCGCTTGACCCGCGTTCCTTCCTCGAGCTCGGGAGCGCTGTCGAGGCCGGTCCCATAAGGCGGTACATGGATGTTGAAGATCGCCGTCTCCATGCGCTCCACCTGTCGGGCCAGCTCGTGGATCTTCTCCGCCAACTCCTCCTCGGAGCACTCGCGTGGGGTATCCCAAGGAGTCGGATTCGACCAGCCCACCGAGAGCATCTCGTGCTCGTCGTCGATCCACACCACCCGACCCTCCGCCGCATCGATGTAATCGGCGTTGACGAGAACGCCGTCGACCTCGAACTCGTCGTCATTTCCGGGGGTGATGATCACCTTGATCCCGGACTCTGCGAGCCGTTCGGCGGCAAGGTCGGTCCAGCCTTCGAGGGTGTGGACCATGGTTTCCGTGAACAGGGTCGCGACACCATCACCATCAGCCGAGAGTCGTTCCATCTCCGCCGCCGAGAGACGGACCGGATAGAAGCCGTTGTTCTTGATCATCTTTTCCTGCTCGGCCAACCGCTCGGCATCCGGGAGGGCGACCGTCTCGCCCGCCCACTCACACTGATATTCACCTGAGCCGGTTTCCACCAGTGGGATGATCATCTTGCCGGTGCAATCACCGCCCATGATCACCACGCCGGCTCCGTAAACGGAGCCGGCGTGGAGGAATTTACGAAAGCAGACCTCCGACCCATGCAGGTCGGTACAGAAAAACAGTCGGGTCTTCATTCAGCAGGCAACTCCTGGTACGCAACGCTGAGGTCGAGATTGTCCTTCCTTTTCCGGTAGATCTTGGAGACGACATAGACCACCGCCGCAACCAGATAGGTGCCACCCACGAACGCCAGGCCCTTGGTGCCGTTGAGGCCGAGCTCGTCCGCACGCAGTGCCTGAACGTCGACGAAGACGACGAACACGAGGAATATCACCGCCGCTACCGACATCAGTGGGATACCGGCGAACCGATATTTCGCTGCGATGGTCGAGGCGAACATGTCTCGCTTTTTCACCGGGAAGGCGAGCGCCGCCACCATCGTCGCCGCGAAGCCGGTGATGTTCAACACCAGCAGGCCGAGCGTGAGGGTGACGAAGTCCGGCACGAACGCATAGAGGGCGGTAATGGCGACGCAGAACACGCTGAACACAGCGATCGCGTTGATCGGAGTGTGCGTCCGGCGGTCGACCTTGCCGATTGACTCGGGCAGAATGCGATCGAACGACATTGCCACCATCACCCGGGTGCCGCCGAGGGTGATGTTCGGGAACCACATCCAGAACCAGGCGAAGAACATCACGAACGCGAGCCAGACGAAGATCGTCGCATTGCCGACCAGCGCCACGAAGAAGCCGAAGAACGGCGGCACCGGCAGCGGGTTTGCTTCGGATCCTTCGTAGAACAGCGTGCCACTGGCGTAGAGGAAGTGGGTGCCGATCTTGGTCGTCAGCAGGGCGGCCATGATCGCCACCATGACGAAAGAGAAGACCTCAGCGCCGACGATGGCTTTGACGTTCGCGGAGAGGCTGTTGGCGCGCTTGATCTCGCCTGCCTGCATCACACCCCACGCTGGATAGATCAACGCGAAGGAAGCGATCACAGCTGCCAACACGGTGTCGCCCAACGAGAAGGAGAAGGAGGCGTCGCCGCCCGCTTTGATCGTTTCCTGGTAAGCGTTGTTCGTGCCGAAGTTGTCGGACATGAAGGAGTTCAGATTGTTGACGAAGTCCTGGTGGGTGCTGAACAGCAGCATCACCGTCACGATCACCAGGCAGACCATCCCGATCCAGAAGAAGTAGCGCTGTAGAAGCGCGTAGACGCGGAGCCCACGGATGTTGACGAAGGCAGCCCACAAGGTGCAGGCGCAACCAGTGAGGAAGATGCCCCAGTCGGTGAGGAACCATTCGCCGAGGTCGGTCATCCAGGTGGCGTTGTAGGCAGCCCCGAGCAGAATCAAGAACGGCGACATCACGATGTTGGCGCCGAACCATCCGGCCACCCCCATCCAGATTATCTGTGAGAGCGTCACCGCCGAGAACGCGAAGAGCGTCGCCACCCCGCCTCCCAGCACACGGCTCTGGAAAACATAGTCACCGCCAGATCTCGGCATCGCGGTGGTGAAAAAGGCGTAGACGATCGCCTCGAAGGTGCAGAAGATGCCGGCAAGCACCAGCGCTAGCCACATGCTCGCCTGCGGGTAGGTGACAGCGATCAACACGTACGAGAGCGCGACGTTCAGGACGATGTTGATCGCGATGACGTTGTAGATCCAGGCGTCGAGCTGAGAGAAATCCCTCACCAGACCCGACGCTTTTCGAACGAAACCGCCTTCTCGAGGTGCCGTCGTGGGCATGCCGCTGCTCATTGCTCTCTCCTGACTTTGTTCCCATTTTCAGCCATGCTGCGGGCAATAGACTTGAGGTTCTCCTCGCTGTCGGCCAAGTGCTGCTCGAGCTGGCGACGGCAACGGTCTTGCTGGCCGCTCGCCATCAGCTCGTAGAGTTCGGTGTGCTCCTCGATCAACGGATCGGGCTTTTCCGGACGCCGGGTGATCAGCGCGAGACAGAGCCATAGCTCCCCCTGCAGCTCGTCGAAGAACCGGTTGAGACGAGGGCTTTCCAGCAAACCGACCAGCTGGCGGTGGAACTCGGCATCGGACTCCACCATCCGGCTCGGTTCGTCGGCCCTGGCTGCGTCGGCGATCCCGCTCACCGCATCGCGGAGCGGCTGCAGGCGACTGGGGTCGACCCGCGCACTGGCATCGACGCCCGCCATCTCGAGCGTCCATCGAACGCGAAAGATGTCGGCGACGTCCTCCTCGTCGAGGATCGAGACGGACGCCCCCCGATGCATGTTGTGGGAGACGAGTCCCTCGCGGGTGAGGATCCGCAGTGCCTCTCGCGCCGTATTTCGCGACACCCCCATTGAGTCGGCAAGCGTGAATTCTGGAAGCGGAGTTCCCGGCACCAGCTCGCCCCCCGTGATTTTGGCGCGAAGAGCGGCGGCCACCTGCTCCGCGGTGCTGGACCGCTCGATTGCAAGGAGCTCGAAAACGGGATCGGACCCGTTGTCCCCCGAAAGGGTCTCCCTGGCAAACGCCATGAGCCGACCTTAGCCTCACCTAGAGAGGGAGTCAAGGAGCGACATGGTGCATTGGTGGATTGCTGAGCAATAGGTCAACGCGCCTATGTACCGCGCTCGCTACCCACCGTGGAGGGAACCGCTTTTGAGGAGATTCAGCCCGCGTCGGGATGACGCTGGGCGATCGCTTCGATCAGGACCGCCTCGGAGTCGCGGAGGTGCTGATCGAGCAGCTGCCGCGCCTTCTCCGTTTCTCGGACCGAAGCCAGTCGACGATCTGGCGATGCTCGCCATACAGACGCTCCGCGTCGGGGTGGGCATTGCCCACGAGGAGTACGGAAAGGCGGGTCTCGGCCGCCATTTCGTCGAACAGGGCGGTGAGCCGCGGGCTGCCGCGGAGGTCCGCGATCGCACCGTGGAACTCGAGATCGGCGTCGCGGATCGCGGCATCGGTCCCACTGTCGATGGCGCTGCGGAGAGCGACGAGAGCGGCTTCGAGCGGGAAAG
>JADMIO010768799.1_pt1 | contig 26228 bp, 21 predicted proteins | sample 8958161 | NCBI WGS metagenome assembly JADMIO01 (sample SAMN16585339, study PRJNA669376) | soil metagenome | isolation source: Crop rotation soil | place: USA: Cullars Rotation, Alabama | collected 2011 | reverse complement strand
ACAACTTGTCCACGTGGAATTCTAAGCTTAGGATCCCAATGTGCTGGAAAGGATCGCCTCGCGTTCGCTGCTGCAGATGGGGGCAAAATTCCGTACGAGATATCTCCGGCAGTTCTATCAGAGCGGATGGGAGAACCTGCAGTCCGCGAGCGAGGATCCGGTTGCCTTTTTGGTCACTGCCGGGCAGCCGAACGCCGGGAATGTTTCGCGCTTTCTCGAGATCCTGATGGCTCAGGGCATCGAGGTGCATCGGCTGACGCGCGAGCTTCACGTCAAGACCGAAAAGAACCAGACCACCCAGGCCGAGGTGCCGCTCAACAGTTTCATCGTCTTCACGAACCAGCCGCAGCGGCCGAATGTGCTTTCACTCTTTGAGCGCCAGGTCTACCCGCACCGACTGCTTTCGAATGGCGACGCCGAGGCGCCGTACGATGTCGCCGGATGGACACTGCCACTGCAGATGGGGGTCGACTACACGCCGCTTTGGAACGTCATCGACGCAAACCCCGGTACCATCAAACCCGTCAACGATATCAACGAGGCTCGCGCCGTGCTGAACCTGCCTGCACGGACGGACCCCTTCGCAAAAGAGGCTAACCCGCTCAAAACTGGTCCGCGCGTTGGACTGTACAAAGGCTCGACAGGCTCGATGGACGAGGGTTGGACACGATTCGTGTTTGACACGTTTCAGATCCCGTACACGTCGGTAGGTGACTCAGCGATGCGGAGCGGCGAGCTGAATTACGACACGATCGTACTGCCGGCCGACGGCGAGAACTCGATCGTCAACGGCCTTTCTCCGGAGCGCTATCCGGCGGAATTCGCGGGCGGCATCGGTGACGCGGGTGTTGAGAATCTCAAGAAGTACGTCCAGAACGGCGGCAAGCTGATCTGCTTTGACGACTCGTGTGCGATGGTGATCAAGCGGTTCAATCTGCCCGTCAAGGAAGCCCTCGGCGGACTCAAGCGGAGCGAATTCTACGATCCGGGCTCGGTCGTCCAGCTGGATGTGGATACGAAGCAATCACTCGCCCGCGGCCTCGCACCAGACACCGCGGCGTACTTCACAACGAGTTCGGCTTTCGATGTTGCTGCCGACGCAAGGGCAACGGTCATTGCTCGATATGGCCCGATGCTCTCGGGCTGGACGCTCGGCGAGAAGTATCGTCTCGGTAAGGCGGCACTCGTCGAGATGCCGTATGGCAAGGGCAAGATCGTCTTGTTCGCGTTCAGGCCGCAGCATCGTGGTCAGACATGGGGAACATTTCCATTCATCTTTAACGCCTTAGAGAAGTAAAATACTCGAATGACCATCCGCGGGCCGCTCTTTGTCCTGGCGGCGATCGCCGTTTTTTCCGCCACAAGCAATGCAGATCCGCTGCGTGTCTTTCGACTCGCCGGCGAACCGCTGATTCGCGTCGGCCTGTCGACGAATTCCAGCTCAGTGACGATCACGACAAACGATTCATCGCTCGTCGCGATCAGCCCCGACGAGCCGACAAAAATGCTCGCCACGACTCGAGTGACAGTCGCCGCGCGAGCGTATCGGCCGCCGGAGATCGAGCAGTTCCGGATCGAATTCCAAAACCTGCCCTCGCAGAATGACGCCGCCGAGCTGGCAAAGGACATTCGCGACTCGGCCGGCGAGACGGCGATCGTCAGCCTCGATCCGCAGTCCAACACGTGGAAGGTTTGGGCAGGCTCGGTGAAAGCGTCGGAGGACGATGCCGACGCTCTCAAACAGAAGCTCGCGGAAAAGGGTTTTGACGACGCGGTCACCGTAACGGAGAAAAAGACCGTCGTCTCGCAGGACGCGGTCGCTCTCTCGCAGCAGCTCAAGACACAGGGCTCTAGCGAGGTCCGCAGCTTGATCAAGACGACAGGATCATCTGGCGTGAATACGACGCCCGGTGCGGTCGATCCGAATCTTCGCGAAGTCATCGTCAATGCACCCGTTCCCGCGGGCGGGTTCACGTCGCTCAAGGCGATCGCCTTCGGATCGGTCAACGAGCGCTCGAACCCGGTAAAGCTCAACGGCAAGGCGTATCGAGGGAAGATAGAGGTCTTTGTCAACGCTAAAGGCACGCTCACGGTTGTGAACGTCGTTCCGGTCGAGGACTACCTTCTCGGCGTAGTTCCGGCGGAACTTGGATTGCCCCAACTCGAGGCCCAAAAGGCGCAGGCCGTAGCAGCCCGTACGTATGCGATCGCGAATATCGGCGGGTACGGCCGCCAGGGATTCGATCTCGTCCCGACGATCTACTCGCAGGTCTACAGCGGTGTCTCGATCGAAACGGCGATGGGCACGCGTGCGGTAAATGAGACTCGCGGCATCGTCGCGACCTATGATGGCAAGCCGATAGTCGCGTACTTTACCTCGACATGCGGCGGCAGGACCGAGGACGGGGCGAATATCTTCGACAAAGGGGCGCCGTATCTGAAGGGCGTTGAATGCTCGCTCGAGGGGCGGCGACATTTTGATCCGTTTACGATCAAGACCTTACGGATACCCGCAAAGCTTCGCGATGCTGCAAATCTCGATCTGGCCCGGCTGATGTCGATCTTCGCGTCGAACGGATTTTTTCTAGAGACCCCTCAGATGACCGACGACTGGTTTGACAACGAGCCGACGCCGAGCGAGATCTCAAACTGGCTCAACAATGTCGCAGGGAAGCTTGGTAAGCCTTTCCCCAATGTCGATAAGAACACTCTCAAGCCCGGCGAACTCGCCCATGTGCTCGCCTCGCTGATCTACGCCCCGGGATACGCAGACACTCTCCTGTCAGATTCGGATGTGAACTACCTGATGGCCTTTGACGACGCGAACGAGATCCCAAAGGATAGGCGGGCCGACATCGCGGCCTTATTGCGGGACGGGTACTTCACGCTCCATCCGGACCTGACGCTCAAGCCAAACAAATCATTCAACCGAGCAGAACTGCTGCGCGTCATTCGTCAGATCTACGACAAGAAAAAGTGGATGCCCGAGATGCAGTCCGGCGAGGCAAAATCGACCGTCGACGGCAAGCTCGTACTCAAAAGCGGCAAGGGTGAGAAGCAACTCATTCTGCGGCCGGATGTGTTTTTGTTCAGGCAATTCGGAACGACGATGTTTCCGGTGAGGGAAGCGGCCCTTGTGGGCGGCGAGACTGTGCGGTATCAGCTCGATGCCGTTGGTGCGGTGAAGTACCTCGAGATCGAGCCTACCGAAACGACGACAACAGCCGAGCGGACGTCGCCTTGGGAGTATTGGAATAAAAGCGCGTCGGCGTCCGAGGTGCAATCGCGTCTCTCGCGGTACGTTCGCGGCATAGGCACTCTTTTCGATGTGAACGTGAAAAAGGTCGGGTATTCCCGCCGTCCGATCGAGCTCGAGATCATCGGCTCGAACGGTACGAAATCCCTTAAGGGCGGTAAGATCCGATCCGCGCTTCGTCTGCCCGAGCAGTTATTCGTTATCAACAAGCGGTACTCGGGTACGACCGTCGTCGGCTACACCTTCACCGGGCGTGGTTGGGGTCACGGCGTCGGGATGTGCCAGTACGGTGCCTTCGGCCTCGCCAAGATGGGAGTCAAATACGATGAGATCATCAAGCACTACTACACCGGCGTCGCGCTGACGAAGGCCTATTGACCGTCTGTGCGCACCGCGTCGGGCTCGTTCTTTGTGACAGCGTAAAGCTCGTTCGTGCCGTCATACGTTCCGATGTGGCGTAATCGGCCGCTCGCCAATGCTCCTGAAACAAACTTGTCAAAGTCGGCCCGCCGCTCGTCTGTGATGAACGACCTGTGCAGCGTTACGTAGGACGTCGGTATGCTCTCGATATAGTCCATGAAGTCAGGAGAGATCGGGCCTTTCTCTTCCTTCTCTTCGATCCGGTCAACCGTAGGTGAGAGGAATGTACCGGAGGCATTGATGAGAGGTTTGGCGTGATCCGCCGCACGCAGCATGTACCGGTGCTCGTATGCTTTTCCGCGGCCGGTGGGTAATTCGAGTAATCCGCCGTTCATCTGCAGTGTGCCGATCCGCTGCGTTAACTCGTCCGGGTAAACCTCGCCATAGAACATCTCCAGTGGATACGCCCGAAATTCGAAAAGGCAGATCACTGCCAGAATGGTGGCAACTGCGAATCTAGGTACGCGAGGCCATTTCGCGGCAGCCGCATCCGCTAGCGTCTTCGTACCCGCGGCGGCAAGGATCGCAAGTCCGAGGTAGCAGATCATGCCCGCACGCGAAGGTACCCGCTGCGATTGGAAAAGGAACACGTTGGTGTAGAGGAACCGGAAGAAAAAGGTATTCGCCCCCAAACTGAACAAAAAACCAGTGACGGTCCAGATGGTTCCAAGCGCGAGGATCTCACCTCTCTCCGTTCGAGCGGAAACTATTACCCAGATCAGGCCGGTCGTGGTTATCGCGAATAGCACCGTGTCGGCACTGAGCTGCCCAAACATCCATCTCGGCAGAGCCGGACCAACGTTCGACGAGCCATACCCGAGCGTCAACAAGAGCCATATTCCGGAAATGAACAGGATGACGGGAAAGGCAATTGAATTGATCCGTCTAACACCCTCGGCGATCGTGTCCCTCTCCGGAACGAGCCTTTGCCGGAGAAACGCTACGGCCGATAGGGCCAATATCATCACACCGGGAAAAAGACCCGTATCCGCTCCGAGCCCGGCCCCGAGGCCCCGCCATGCCTTGCTCCGTCCTTCCCCCGTGATCCAGTTCGCTAACGAGGGAGTGTGGGACGGCAGTTGGCCTAGAGTCCAGAAAAAATGGTTGGACTGGCTCAGGTGATAGTACGGCAGCATGAACGGAAGCATCGCGAGCGACGCAGCGACCATTGCGACGCCGCTCTGGAGCCAAAACTGCAGGTCACGAACGCGCTCGTACCTTCGAAGGACCAGCACAAGCGAGAAAGCCATCGGTACGAGAGACAGCAGGAGCCAAGTGATCGCGGTGAGTCCATTGAAGAGGAAGGCCGTCCCCAGCCACGCCGCGCGCTTCCAGGTTGTTTGGCGCGCGAAAAGCACTAGGGCCTCGAGCATGAGCGGTGTCCACCCGCTGTACAGGTAATGTATGTGGGACAGCTCTAAGTATCTGTTAGGAATGAAGCCATACAGGATCCCGGCAATAAGGCCCGCACCGGTGCTGCCCGTCAGCGTGCGGCCAAGCCGAAAGGCTGCGTAACCGCAGAACGCAAATCCTACGAAGCTCGCAATACTGTGGACCGTCAACGGCCGCAGGCCTAACGCGAAAAGCGGAAAGAAGAAGACCGCGATCCCGTAACCATGTTCGGTGTACGCAAGAGCATATTCGTGGGGATAAAAGACATTCGCTTGAAATAAGTTGAGCGGATCGGTGAAGGTCTGGTGATAGTTCCACCATAACTCCCACGCATGTGCGTACGGATCACCGGGGTCAGCTACGGCATTTCGCAAATGAGCGGCCCACGGCCACGTCATCACCGTCGTGAAGAAAATGAACAATAGGAAATACCCCGCCTCCCGGGCGGACGGGTGACGAGTGAGCGTTGGAAGAATTTTGCGGATCCGCTCCTGAATGCGGGTCGATAGTAATCTACGAGGCGGGTCGTTGCAAGAGCCGCGGATTTTCGCTTCTGTTAGTCGGCACGGAGTCGACCGCGCTCAAATATCGGTCATCGAGATGGTCCGGTCGCCATTTCCGAATGTGATGAACGCGTTGCGGCGTCGATCGTTCCCTTTATCTACTCGTCGCCATGCGGTACATTGGCGGGGACAGTGAGTGCGGGGGAGCTCGAAGGCAATGGCAATCGTGAGCGACGGAATAGGTTTCACCTCAGTATCTGACCGATCCACCGCCGCGCTGAAAAAGATCGCAATTCGGACTGGCAGCCTCGGCCAACTTCTACTGATCCTGGCCATTGCCAGCGGGCCATTCTTAGCTGCGAAGGTTTTTGGCCAAGCCTCGTCCGCCGCCGCGGCCGGCTCACAAACGGCGAAGAATGGTTTCAAGAACGAGGACGAGATCCGCGATAAATTTAACGCGTGGAAGACTGACTCGGACGCTCGCCAATGGCTGACCACCATGGGCTATACGCCGGAAAACGTCGTCACGGTCACGGCCGTGAAGCCCCACGGTGAGAAGTCCGACGTAGACGTAACGGTCGAAACCAAGACCGGCAAAAAGACCGACGGTATCTCGATAAAGCTCGTTTCGAGCCAGCAGGGCTTCAACCAGATCGACAAGCGTTGGCTCTCGCACTATGTAAAGATGTGGTCGATACCTGCGGATGTCGAGGCCGCGTTGAAACTGTTCTGCGGCGAGTTGCCGCCGGCGAAGCCTGGCCGATCGAGCGACCGGATGTTCCTTGACGAGTTGTCGGCGGAGCAGCAAAAGGGAGTCGTCGATTTCTTTACGAAGAATCGAGAAAAGGTGCTTCACGATCTCTTCCGAGGTGATGGACCCCACGCCGCAACATGGTTCATGGTCGCGTGGAAACCCGGCGAGAAGACATCGTGGGTGCTCAAGCGTGACGAGGAGGTCATGAGATTCTTCGGCGACGGAAAGGTCGCGCTCACGAGCGGCGGTAACCTCAAGATCGGCCGCGTCACAATGCAGCGAAAGGGCGGCGATGGAGGCCGCGACACCGCAAGGATGCTGCAGTTTAAGGTCAATCCCGCGTTGCTCTTTGGCGCAAAATAGCTAGCGGCAGTGAGCGCTGATGATCATGTTCGCTTTCCGCTTAAATTCGGCGGTCCAAGCTGCAGGCGGCTGATCGCGTTCGGCGTTGCGTGATGCGGCGAATACCCGAGTGATCAGCCCATTCTGCGCCTCGGCGTCGAGCAGTCGCTGAAGATTGTCTGCAAGCAGCTTGCGGCCGGCCTCGGTCACGTGAGTGTCACCTACGCTTTTCGCCGTCGTGTTGCAGCGTCCATCATCGATCCGGATCGGGTCTTTCTTTTTCCAGAGTTCGAGTTTCGCTTTCTTTTCGCTCGCCGACGAGAATCCAAAGGTCGATCCCATGTCACTCACGTAGAATACCGGCTCGTCGCACACCCGCGCCCCGTTCTCGTCGTGGTGACGCAGGCAGGCGAACTTATGATTCTGTTTTTTTGTGTCACCGTGGTCGATGAATGCTAGCCATAGCTTGAAGGCGTCGATCTCGGCATCTGCATCGCGTTCTGAGGCGGAGCCAACCTCGTTCAGCCTCGATAGCGTCTCGCCAAGATCCGCGAAATCCGTATCAGGTTTGCAGTCGACCTCGAGTCCTTGACCAATGCCCATCTCTATGCCCGCGGCCGGTTGAAATGGGTCAAATTTCGCACCTTGGAAAGGTTTGGTCAGGCTCTTTTCGCAGTCGGGGCAAGTAACATCGGCAACCCACTCGTCGTCAGCGTAGAAACCCATCGCTTTTGAGAATCTTGAGGCAAGAAATTCGCCGTATACCTCACCATCCCGTTTCTCTGGCGCCTGGCCCTTGAAGTGTGGTTTCACCTTATACACGATCGGATCGCCGTCGTTATCGACATTTCCCTCGACCGCGCAGTAAAACTTTGGCAGTGTGCCTTTTACCTCTTTATCCTTAGGAGCAGCAACACATTTGATCGGTAGCGCAAGGCCATTTTGGTCGACGGGAGGGGCTCCTTTCCTAGGGCCCCCTAGCCGCGAATAGCCGAGCACTGGATCGTAGTCGTCCGGCGTCATATAAACGCGAGCGCCGACCCGCGCATTCGCCGCGTAGCAGGGTTTAGTTTTCTGCTGGGCGCTCACGCGATCGCCAAACTGTGACAAGCCCGCGACGAGTGCGCAGGCCGTTACGACCAGAGTCAGTGAGAATCGTTTCATTTTTGCCCCCTTTCCTTGCAGGCCTAGCGTACGATAATTTCGATGCACCGGATGTCACCCGGATTACCAAATGCGGTTCTCTAGAAATCAGATCGTAGGGGCGGCGATAGTTCTTACTCTCCTGCTTGGCCTCACAGCCGCAAGGGCATGGTTCACGCGCTAGTCTCGAGGGCTGCGTCCATCGTGATCTCGGCGTTCAGGAGCTTTGAGATCGGGCAGCCCGCTTTGGCGTTGTTCGCTGCGGTCGTGAATGCCTCCTCGTCAGCACCGGGAACCCGGGCCCGGACAGTCAGGTGGACCTTCGTGACGGCGAATCCGCTGTCGAGCTTCTCTAGGCGGACCTCAGCGGTCGTATTGATGCTGTCAGCGGTGAGACCGGCGTTTCCGAGTTGGCCCGACAAGGCCATCGAGTAGCAGCCCGCGTGAGCCGCGGCGATCAACTCCTCGGGGTTCGTTCCGATCCCATCTTCGAATCGCGTAGAAAACGAATACTGCGTGTCCTTGAGCACGCCGCTATCCGTTGAGATCTTTCCGTTGCCGTCCTTTAGGCCGCCATTCCAAACTGCTGAAGCTTTGCGTAGCATAAGTATCCCTCCTGATAGGTTGTAGATAACCTTACTGTAGCCAGCCCGGCGGCTGATGGGCAAAGCTGCTGCTCACTTTTTGTTCATCGCGGGCCGGATCTTTTCGGCTAGCGCCTGAAACTCTTCCTGAGTCACGTCCGCCCTGCCCTTTTGTTGGATCTGTCCTCTATCCGTGAGCGGGATCATGTGAACGTGTACATGATCTACGCCGAAGCCTTCGACGAGAAGCCCTATCCTTCTCGCGTTCATTGTGGAGAGCAGCGGCGGCTCAAGTATACGAACGCGTTCGAAGATCCCTTTGTATTCATCCTTCGACATGTCGAAGAGATACGAATGATGCACCTTGGGCACTATCAGCGTATGGCCGGGCATGATGGGCTTGTTGTCCAGGAAGGCCAGGAAGTGCTTGTCTTCCCAAAGCTTGAACGCGGGAGCGGTACCAGCGACGATCTTGCAGAAAATGCAATCTGCCTTAGAGGTCTGCATCTGTGCGGTCATTTCACCGACGGATGCGAGGGCGATCCCGCCCGCGATCAAAAAGTTTCGACGGTTCATAGGTGTTTGTCGCTCATGTAAAAGGCAAGGCTTCCTCCGGCCATGATCTCCGAGTAGGTAATGTAGCGGCGATCCAGGTCTCGACCGTCGAGGGTAACGCGCGACACGTAGACATTTTTTTCGCTCTGGTTGAGCGTCTCGACGGTGAACCTGCGTCCATTTTCGAGTCGCAGAACAGCTTTCTTGATCGACGGACTTCCAAGCATGAATCTGCCAGACGCTGGCGCCACGGGATAGAACCCGAGCGACGAGAAAACGTACCACGCCGACATCTGTCCGCAGTCATCATTGCCGCCGAGCCCGTCCGGAGCAGCCCGATATTGCTGACGGAGGATGCCGCGAACTCTCGACTGGGTCTTCCAAGGTTCGTCTGTCCAGTCGTAGAGGTATGCGACGTGATGAGCCGGCTCATTGCCGTGGATATAGCCCCCGATAATGCCGTCGCGGGTGATGTCCTCCGTCTCAGCGAAGAAAGAGTCCGGCAAGTGCATCGTGAAAAGCTCATCGAGGCGGGCTGCAAACTTCATCTTCCCGCCATGGGCCTCCGCAAGTCCCTCGGGGTCATGGGGGACGAAGAGGCTGTAGTTCCACGCATTGCCCTCGATAAAGCCCTGGCCTTCGGTCTTGAGCGGATCGAATTTTGGCAGGAAATTACCTGACGAATCCTTAGGCCGCATAAATCTAACTGACGGGTCCCAAAGGTTACGCCAATTCTCAGATCGTTTGCTGAACTCGTTGTAGACGGCGCTCCGGCCCAGCTTCCTTGCCGCCTGCGCGATCGCCCAGTCGTCGTAGGCGTACTCAAGGGTCTTAGAGACTGACGTCGAGTTTTTGTCCTCGGGAACATAGCCTAGTTTCTGATACCACGCGATCCCGTCGTAATAGCCGGTGTGAGCTGTCTCGACCATTTTGTCGAGGGCTGCTCCCGCCTCGGCACCCGTGAGATTCCCGGTCACGATAGCGTCCGCGATTACCGAAGCACTGTGATAGCCGATCATGCACCAGTTCTCATTGCCGTAGTGCGACCAGATCGGCAGCATATGCTCCGGACTCTGATCATGGTGCGCCATCATCGACCGGACGAAATCGCGATTCCGCGCGGGTTCGATCAGGTTCATCAATGGGTGAAGGGCGCGGAATGTGTCCCAGAGCGAGAAGGTTGTGTAGTTGGTAAATGACAGGCCCTCGCGACGATTTTGGGCGACCGAGCTATGGACATTCTGGTCAATGCCTTTGTATCGCCCATCCGTGTCCATATATACCGTTGGCGACAGCATCGCGTGATACATCGCGGTGTAGAAACTCGTCATATCGTCACGCCCGTCAAACGTGACGCCGACACGCGACAGTTCGCGTTCCCACGCCTGTTTGCCCTCACGCCGCACGCGTTCAAAATCCCAGTCTCGAATTTCCGACCGCAGGTTTGCCATCGCACCGTCGGTTGACACCGGCGAGAGGGCGAACTTGACCTGCACCTTGTCACCCGCGTTGAGCTTCCCGAAATCGAAGTACGCCCGCAACTGTTTTCCGGCCATCTCGGGAAAGTCCTTGTACTGATCGAACTTTCGCCAAAATCCCCGGTAATCCTGCTTTGCGAACTCCTTGAAGCCGTAGTGCTCGAACTGACGCGAGAACTCCATGGCGAAGTAGACCGTTCGCGTCCGCGCCCAACCGTTCGTCTGGCGAAATCCGACGACGGTGTGATCGTTGACGACGCGGACGTAAGTCCAAACATTTTTGCCCTCGTAGCTGTAGATCCCGTGCATCAGGTCAAGCACTACGTGAGCGTCACCGCCCTGTCCGAAGCTGTACTGATGGAAACCTACACGCGTGGTCGTCGTCATCTCGGCGAGGATGTTCTCGTCGTCGAGGCGAACCTTGTAGTAGTCGGGTTCGGCGGCCTCGGTCGCGTGCGAGAAAGCAGAGCGAAAACCGCTCTTCGGGTCGCCTTTCTTCCCCGGTTCGAGCTGCAGCTCACCCACGGTTGGCATGATCAGGAAGTCGCCGAGGTCGGAATGTCCCGTACCGCTGAAGTGCGTGTGCGAGAATCCAACGATCTCCTTGTCCTCGTACTTATAGCCAGCACAGTAACGGTATGTTTCGGGATTGTATTTGCCGCCGATGTTGTGAGGCTGTTCGTCAGTATCCGGTGAGAGCTGCACCGCTCCGAAAGGCACTGTCGCTCCGGGGTACGTGTGGCCCATTCGCTCCGTGCCGATGAAAGGGTTGACATACTGGGTGTAATTCGACGTTTGGGTAAAGACCCAGGTCGGCAGCGTTGCGATAAGGATGACAAGGGCGATGGCGTGTCTCATTGATTTGTTGGCGATATGATAGCCGATAGTGCCGGAGTCATCGCAAAAGCCGATCTACGCCATCGCGGGACCAACCGCGTCGGGGAAGACCGCGCTCGGTGTTGAACTCGCGTTGCGCGTTGGCGGTGAAGTTATCAACTTCGACTCCGTTCAGATCTACAACGGGATCCAGATCGCGACCGCAAAGCCGACAGTCGAAGAGATGCGCGATGTGCCGCATCACTTGATCAACTACGTAGATCCGAACGTCAATTACACCGCCGCCGATTGGGCCCGAGACGCGACAGGGAAGATCGCCGAGGTCGAATCGCGGCGCAATGTGCCTGTCCTTGTTGGCGGGACTGGATTCTACCTGCGGACACTGCGAAAGCCGCTGTTTGAAAGTCCGTCGACCGATGTGGAAATGCGAGAACGGCTGCGACTGATTCACAAAATACGTGGAGCGGAGTATCTACACCGAATCCTCAGACGCGTCGACCCGGAGCTGGCGACGACGCTTCCTGAGCGAGATTATGTGCGGGTGACACGGGGGCTGGAGGTGTATTTTCAGACCGGAGAGAGGTTGTCAAAGAAGCAGCCTGAGCGTCCCGATCCGCCGGAGTTTGCGGAGCGAATCAGAATATTTGTCCTCAAACCACCGCGTGACGAGCTGTACGAAAAGATCAATGCTCGAACCGAGACGCATTTCGCGAATGGGCTGGTCGAGGAGGTCAAAGAGCTGCTCACCGCGGGTGTTAGAGATGACACGAATGCCCTCGGGGCCCACGCGTATCGCCGGGTATGCGAGTTCCTCAGGGGCGAGCGGACGCTTGAATCGGCGATCGAACGCTCCAAGCAGGACGTTCGCAACTATGCCAAGCGCCAGTTGACCTGGTTCCGTAAGGAACCGCAAGTCGAATGGCTTCAAGGGTTTGGCGCCAATAGAAGTACGCAGGACGCTCTATGGAACACCGTTCACCCGCAATAATCTTTCATGGACGACGGTTTTGGTATATTCTGAAAAACTGATCCGACTTTGAAAACTTGGGGGGACGTAGATGGAAAAGCAGGCCGCGCAGAATATCCAGGACGCGTTTTTAAACTCCGCCCGGCGCGAAAGGGTGAACGTAGTGGTACACCTGTTACAAGGCGCAACGGCCTCCGGCCGTATAAAAAGCTTCGATAAATTCTCGGTGCTCGTCGATGTGGGCGGAGCCGAGGTGCTGGTCTTCAAGCACGCTATCTCCACGATCACCCAGGAACGACGTCCTCCTTCACCTCGCGACCAGAGTGTTCAGCAGCACAGTACTGATCAACCGGCATCTTGACAGGAAAATTCATCACCTTTGAGGGCATCGACGGCAGTGGAAAGTCGACGCAACTGGCGATGCTCGCGGCGAAACTGCGCGACGCCGGCTACGACGTCGTGACCACCCGAGAGCCTGGGGGCACGCCGCTCGGTGTCGCGCTCCGTGCTGCGTTCCTCGAGACCGACGGGCCGGTGGCTCCGATGGCAGAATTGTTGTCGTTTGCCGCCGATCGCGCACAGCACGTCGAGCATTTGATCAAGCCGGAGGTCGCCGCAGGGAAGATCGTCATCTCGGACCGCTACGCCGATGCGACCTTTGCTTACCAGGGAGCCGGACGCGGCTTTACCAAGGAGCAGGTCAACAGCGTGATAACTCTCGCCACAGGCGGTCTGACGCCCGACCTAACGCTCTTTTTTGACATCACGCCAGACGAGGCGATCCGACGAATGAGCGATCGCACCGATGCGACACGTAATCGGATGGACGACGAAACGGCGGAGTTTTACACCCGTGTTCGTCAGGCGTATCTTGGGATTGCGGAGCGGGAACCGGAGCGCTTTATAGTCCTCGAGGCGTCGGGATCGATCGATTCGATCCATGAGAAAGCGATAGAACTCGTTCTCGCTCGGCTGCAGTAGATGTTCAGCAAGTTAGTAGGAAATCTCCAGGCAAAACACACGCTCAAGCGGCTTATCGCCAACGAGCGTCTTCCGAATTCGCTGCTATTTGTCGGCCCTGAAGGCGTGGGCAAACGGGAGTTCGCTCTCGAAACGGCCCGGGCGATCCTCTGCCGTGACAAGGTCGAAGGCGAGGCGTGCGGTGTGTGCGGCGTGTGCACGCGCGTGGCCGAGTTCGTCATCCCGAAACCGACGGACGGCAATAAGGATGACTTTAGGAAGGTCTTTTTCGGCGGCCACGCCGATGTCGCTATGGTCGTGCGGTATCGCAACTTTGTGCTCGTTGACGCGATCCGTGATCTCGAGAGCGAGGCTAACTACCGTCCTTTCGAATCGCAGGCCCGGTTCTTCATCGTCGATGAGGCTGACCGGATGAACGATCAGGCGGCGAACGCATTGCTGAAGACGCTCGAGGAGCCGCCGCTCACGTCATACATTTTTCTGATCACCTCGCGACCGGACAGTCTGCTGCCAACGATACGTTCGAGGTGCCAGACGCTGAGATTCGCACCGATCGCCACGCAGGAGATCGAGGAGTACCTCATCAGCGAACGAGCGATGAGCCACCACGAATCCGCTCTCGCATCACGCCTCGCCGGCGGCGGTCTTGGACGGGCCGTGCATCTCAATATCGAGCAATTTCGCAGTGCTCGGCAGCGAGTGTTTGACGTGCTCCGTCACGCGATCGCGACTGGTGATCGGACGGCGATGCTCAAGATCGGTGAGGAGCTCAACGACGCAAAGAACAAGGATAATTTCGCGGACAACCTCGATATCCTCGAATCGCTGATCCACGATGTCTGGTCCGTCGCGGTGAGCGCGGACAATACACGCATCGTCAACACAGACCTCGCGAGCGACATTCAGCACCTTGCGCACGAGGCAGTTCCGTTGCGTCTCACTGAATGGCTTAAACTGATCGAGCAGATGCGGCTGAACTTTATCGTGAATATCAACCGCAAGGTCGCCGCGGACGCTCTCCTTGTCACGATGGCGGGGTGCTGAAGATGCAGCTCGAGGAAAGGATCACAAATATCGAAGCGTCAACTGCCACGCGCGCGACGTCAGCTGCGGCGGTCGCCGGGATCGCGGGTGGCTCTTTTTTAGTTGCAATTTACGATCCGACAAAGGCAGGATTCTTTCCCGTCTGTCCGCTGTTTGAACTCACGGGACTTGCGTGCCCAGGTTGCGGATTGACGCGCGGATTTCACGCGTTGTTCCACGGCGATGTATTAACTGCCCTCGACTTTAACGCTCTGCTGCCCATATGGGCGGTGGTCATTGCTTATGTGTGGGTGTCGCTCCTCGTCTATACCATCCGGGGCAAGGGCCTGCCAATGTGGCCGACGCACCCCAAATTCCTCTGGGCGTTCTTTATCGTACTGTTCACCTTCGGCGTGCTAAGGAATATCCCCATCTACCCGCTCACCATTCTTTTCCCTTAAATTCTAGATCTCATAGGAACATCGGAGCCTAGGCACGAGAGGACCTATGTGCCTATGCTCCATCCCTTGAAGACCGGTCTATGTGATCTGGACGAGCTTGGTATCGTGGGCGAGCGACTTGGCGGACGAGCCTTCCTTGCGGAGTTGTTCGACCTCTTTGACGAATTCCTCTACGATGTCTGCGCCTGCAACGCGACGCATGGGAACGCCGTCCTTGAAGATCATTCCGACATTACGGCCAAACGTGATCCCGAGTTGGGAATCGTGGGCCTCACCGGGTCCGTTCACAGCGCAGCCCATTATGGATAGATGAAGCGGCTCCTCCACGTGAGCGAGCCGACGCTCGACCTCAGTCACGATCTCTACGAAGTTATCGATATCGAGTCGTCCGCAGGTAGGGCACGCGACAACCGTCACGCCGCGTTTGCGGAGCTCAAGTGATTTGAGGATCTCCCAACCGACGCGAACCTCCTCGTGAGGCTCGGCAGCGAGCGAGACACGGATGGTATCGCCGATGCCCTCTGACAACAGTATGCCGATACCTATCGCGGATTTGATCGTCCCGCCGAATGGTGTCCCGGCCTCCGTCACTCCGAGATGAAGCGGGTAATCGACCTTTTCCGACATCAGCCGATAGGCCGCGACCATTCGATTTACGTCTGATGCCTTTAGCGAAATGATGATGTCGCCAAAACCGAGGTCCTCCAGGATCTTGACGTGACGCAGACCCGACTCGACCATAGCCTCGGGTGTCGCGGTTCCGTACTTTTTGAGCAGGTCCTTTTCGAGTGATCCACCGTTGACACCGATACGGATGGGCACTTTTTGAGCCTCGGCGGCACGGACGACCTCGCGAACGCGGTCGATATGGCCAATATTTCCCGGGTTAATGCGGAGCTTGTCGATGCCGGCATCAAGGGCCTTGAGAGCGAGCTTGTAGTGAAAGTGAATGTCCGCGACGATCGGCACGTCCGTGCGTTTGCGGATCTCGTACATCGCTGCCGCCGCATCATCGTCAGGTACGGCTATCCGAACGATCTCACAGCCGGCCTCGACCATCTGCTCGATCTGGCGAATCGTGCCGTCGACGTCGGTCGTATCGGTCTTCGTCATCGACTGGACCGCAACAGGAGCACCGCCGCCGATCTGGATGTCACGTACCTTAACTGCTCTAGTGGGCTTTCGCATTACTTACCGATCAACCTCGAGACGTCGAAGAATATCACTGTGACCATCAGAAGAAGCACTATCGCGAGCCCGGTCAGTTGGATTCGCTCACGAGCGACCATCGAGAGCGTGCGACCAAACCAGGACAGGACCTTCTCAATGCCAAGCACCAATATCTGTCCGCCGTCCAGCATCGGGATCGGCAGCAGGTTCATCACACCTAGCGAGAGGCTGATCATCATCAGCACCGGAAGCAGTCCCATGAACCCGCCCGAGAGCACTGTGGTCACTATGATCTGCCCGATGCCGATCGGGCCCGAGACGGTGTCGCGCGCGGATCTTTGTCCGGTTCCCACCTGCCCGAGGGCACTGCCCGTCACTCTCAGGATGCGCAGATTCTGAGTTACAGCCCAGGCCGCAGCGCCCCCGACGCCTACCTTTTCGCGACGGTTCAGGAGCGTGGGGTCAAATCCGACACCGATACGAACCTCGCCATCCTTCTGGCCGGCGTGGGTCGTGATCGAGAGCTTCTCGCCGTTGCGATCGATGCTGAGCTTAATGGGCTGGTCCTTAGACTCACCGACGATCGTCTTCATCTCCTGAACGTTTCGGATCGCCTTGTCGTTGACCGAGGTGATCCAATCGCCGATCTTCACACCGTCACTCGCGGCTGGAAGGCTGGTGTCGAGGCTCCCAACGACGACGGGCTCGGTTCCATTGTCGGCATCCATATCGAGGATGCCGCCTGACTGGCCATTTTCGGTGATGCGCGTCGGAGAGATCGAAAGATTAACCTTCGATCCACCACGCTCGACCGTCAGAGGCAGAGGCTTCTCCGGGTTGAGCAGCGCCGCGTCCTGGATCCGATCCCACGAAGGCTCCTGGATACCGTCGAACGCAACAACGCGGTCACCAACCTTGATACCCGCCTTATCAGCCGCACCGCCGCTCTTGACGGTTCCGACTATCGGCGCCGGGTTAGACGGAACGCCGTAGGCCATCGCGAGCCCGAACGGGATCGACAAGGCCAGAACGATGTTCATGAACGGCCCGCCGAGCATAACCAAGAATTTCTGCCACCGCGGACGCAGCTCGTAAAGCTCCTCTTTTGGCACCGTCTCGATCTTATCGCCGCCCTCGCCGATATTCCTTTCGGCGAGAAAATCCTCAACGCTCTTCTCCTCAGAGCTGCCGCCCTCTAGCGGGGACGTGGCCTCGTCGCCGTAAAGCTTTACGTACGCACCGAGCGGAATCGCCGAAATTCGATAGTCAGTATTACCGATCTTAACGCCAAAAAGCCGCGGCCCGAGGCCAAAGAACGAGTACGCCTCGACCCGCATGCCAAACAGCTTTGCGACGATGAAGTGGCCTAGTTCGTGGATGTTTATCGCGACGCCGAGAACAAAAATGATGGCGACGATTGCGATGAGAATATCGGTCATTTGATACCTGTACGGACCGTTAGATGCCCGAACCTAGAGTCTAAGGTCCCCCCATATGCGAGTCAAACAATAAGGTCCCGCGATCGAGCAGCGCTGCAAGACTGGCATGCGCGATTTCCTGCCTAGCGTGCCGTCTTAATTCGAAGCAATGGCGGCTATCCATACACCAATCAGTCACTTTGCCTGCACGACCAGTCATGCTGACCGAAATTAGTTCAGCACGATATCGGACGTGATACCGCAAGTCACTCTGCTACAACAACTTAACCTTTTGGCACGGGCGTTGTTAAAGATGTCGCGGCGCCGAGTGTGCGCCAAGACATTTCTCAGCCCCGGAAAAGGAGCGATGGTTATGAAAAACCCTCTTATTATCTCAGCGATAACGCGGAAGATGGCAGCGATCGCCATTCTTGCCTCTTTCGCGTTCTCGAACGCATACGCTGCGGCTGCGTCGGTCAGCGGCAGCGACGCTAAGTATACGGTGTCGGCAACGACGGCGAAATACACCACCGATCTCACGCAGCTTGGCCGGTACGGAAGACTGCAGGAGAACCTGAGCCTCGAGAGCGAAGCAACTCGCCTCATTAAGATGCTCGAGGAAGGTGGTGTTCGCCAGCCGGTCGTCGTTGATGAAGACAAAGCGGTGCAGAACGGCGTGGTCGAGCAGGCCGCGATCCGCATCGCATCGGGCCGCGTTCCTTCGCTGGCCGGAAGGTCGATCCTCAGGATCGAGTCGTCCAACCTTTTTTCGAATGCCAATTCGCGTGAAGAAGCGGCCAAGGCGATCGATGCCATCGTCGCCGATGCTGTCGCTTCTAACGGCCGGGTGATCCTGTACGTGGATTCACTTGCAGATCTCGTCGGTCCGCAGGCCGTGACGCAAAGCCTTATGAACGCCGTTTCGGCGGGCAAGGTCACGGTCATCGGCGGAACGAATGACGCTGAATACTCTTCGCGTATCGAGTCGCAGGCTGATGTTGCGGGCTTCTTCGCCGGCATCTTGGTCGCTGAGAGATCTAACGCCTCCACCGTCGCAGCAAACACTACACGATCGACTGACAACGGATATCGCGGTGACAACGTTTCGCCGGACCTCCGCGACATGATGGCCCAGGATCCTACGGGCAAGAAGCGTGTTGACGTCATTCTTCAGGCGAAAGACGCCGAGAACGCTGCTCTTCGGACGCTGCTAGCGTCCGGCCAGGCTCGGATCAACGATCGCATCGGTAGCAGCGACACTATCGTGGCCAATCTCCCGCTCAAAACAGTTAGTGCCCTGTCGACAAGCGGCTTGATCAATTACGTTTCACCCGACCGTCCGACGTCCACGACGGGTCACGTCGAGGACGCGACCGGTGCGGCGATCATGCGTGCACAGGCGGCCCTCAACGGCCGTGCAGCGTACACGCTCGATGGCTCCGGCGTGACGATCGCCGTTCTAGACTCGGGCATATACTCGGCTCACAACGGCTTCAAGGACCAGGGCAACGTTTCACGCATCGTCGCGAACGTTAACTTCACAAATTCAAATATCAGCGACACCGCCGATGGCTATGGCCACGGTACGCACGTCGCGGGCCTCGCCGCTGGCGATTCGAACCAGCAGAGCGGTGCTTACAAGGGCATCGCCAAGGCCTCCAAGATCGTAAGCGTCAAGGTGCTCAACAACGTCGGTGCCGGTCAGACCTCCTGGCTGCTCAACGGCCTTGACTGGGTGCTGAACAACCGCACGACCTACAACATCAAAGTAGTGAATCTCAGCCTCGGCGGGACGGCCGTTGACAGTTGGACAAATGATCCGGTCTGCGTAAAGGTCAAGCAGTTGGTCCAGGCCGGCGTAGTCGTGGTCGCCGCCGCGGGCAACCTTGGAAAGAACAGCCTGGGCCAGAAAATGTACGGTCAGATCCACAGCCCGGGCAACAGCCCCTACGTCATCACGGTTGGTGCCACGAATACGTACGGGACGCCGAGCCAGGCTGACGACAGCATCGCGACCTTCTCGTCTCGTGGTCCGACGCGTAGCTTCTACAAGACGTCGACGGGGACGACGGTCTATGACAACATTGTCAAGCCGGATCTGGTTGCTCCTGGCAACAAGCTCGTGTCCTACAAGGCTCCCGGCAATCTTATGTCGATCGAGAATCCCGCACTATCGCTCGACAGTACGAACGGAACTGATTCGATGATCTACATGAGCGGCACTTCGATGTCCACGCCAGTCGTCGCAGGTGCGGCAGCCCTGCTCCTTGAAGTCAATCCGAATCTGACGCCGGGAATGATCAAGACCATTCTTCAGTACACTGCTCATCCTGTCGCCGGTGCGAACACATTCGAGCAGGGGGCTGGTCAGCTCAACATCGAAGGTGCTGTGCGACTCGCGAGGAGTCTCAGAACCGATGTCGATTTCAATACGCTTACAAAGGGTGCCTCGACCGTGCCGGCAGGCTGGACGATGCCCTCGACGTCGACGACGCTGAATGGCAACACGTTCACGTGGTCACAGGTAGTCACGGGTAAATACACGCTAGTGAGCGGATCGAATCTGATCTCACAGTTCCAGCCGGTATACAAGCGTGAGAATACGGTCGGCGACGGCGTCAACTTCGGCGGCGGAACGTTCTCGTTCAACACCAACCTGTTCACCACGGGGCTTACGATTGACCGGCATATGCGGACGAGCAACGGCGGTGCCCTCGGTGCCGGTACACCCTACATCTCCTATGGTGTTCTGGTAGGCGACGGTGTGCTCGTTGGCGACGGTGTGCTCGTTGGCGACGGTGTGCTCGTTGGCGACGGGGTTCTGGTCGGTGATGGCGTGCTTGTCGGTGATGGCGTGCTCGTCGGCGACGGCGTGCTCGTGGGTGATGGGGTACTGGTCGGCGACGGCGTGCTCGTCGGCGATTCGGCTCTAAATGGCGATGACACCGCTCCCGTGCGGTAGTCCTACTACAAAAACAATAGGAGGACATTCATATGTATCGCCAAAACACCCAAATTGCGCTTGATCTACAGCCAGCGGTGAGCTTGCCGCGGATCGGGCTAGCCCCAGACGCCAGCCGGATCGCCCGGCTCAACAACAACGACACCGCCGAGGTCCTGTCATTCCTGAAGGTCCGTCCCGTCCACACGGTCGTGATGACAAGCTACATCAATGACAACGGGATCGAGAGCGAACTGAATCGCGGCACATTCTTCGGATACCGCTCACGCAGCGGCGAGCTGGAGGGTGTCGCACTCATCGGACACTCGACGCTCGTCGAGGCCCGCACCAACGACGCACTGCACGCTCTTGCGATCTGTGCCCGTACCTCCGAGACGCCGATTCACCTGATCATGTCGAGCGGAGACGCGGCCGAACGCTTTTGGAACTGCATGGGAATGGTCACCTCTCCGAGGCTGACCTGCACCGAGGCTCTCTTCGAGGTCGGGTTCCCGTTTGCCGTCCCGCAGAGCAAGCATGAGATCCGTACCGCGACGTTGGACTGGCTCCTGCCAGTCGCCGAGGCTCAGTCCGAGGTTGCGTTCATCGAATGCGGCGTCGACCCGATGCAGAAGGACCGCGACGGCTTCCTCAAACGCGTCGCACGCCGGATCGAGCAGGGACGGGTCTTCATCGCAACGGAAGGTGAGGAGATGATCTTCAAGGCGGACATCATCGCCCAGAACGACGATGTGATCTATCTCGAGGGCGTTTATGTCTCCGAGGATCATCGCGGCCGCGGGATCGGGTCCGAATGCCTTGCGTCGCTAACGCTGCAGCTGCTGGATAGAGTCGAGAACGTCACTATGCTCAGCAACGTGGAGTTCGAAAGCGCTCATCGCAGCTTTACCAAAGCGGGCTATCGCAAGACCGACCACTGCACAACCCTCTTCGTTTAACAGTTAATTTCTGTAGACAACGGTGTTAGACATATAGGATAATCGAGAAGGCTGTAACCCAGCCTTCTCGCTTTTTTCCCACGTCTAACCCACATTTTAGCTTCCTCTCCCGTAGACAGCACGGCGAAGCTCAATGCCTTTCGTGAAGGGGCGTGGGGTGTATTCGATGAATAGTCAGAGGATCTCAGAGCGGTTCATGGCAGCGGTGATCGTTGTCGGCCTTGCGTGCGTTTGCATCGCGGGCTGGGCCGCGGACTATTCTCGTTTAGACGGCTACCTGGTGCTGCTCGCGGCATTTACGGTAGCCATCGGCCCGCGATCTACGATCAGGATCCCGCGCTTTAAGTCCCACATATCCGTTTCGGATACGTTTATCTTCCTTACCCTGCTTCTGTACGGCGGGGAATTTGCCGTGATACTGGCGGCAGTCGAGGCGGCAACGTCGGCATGGCGATTTTGCAATCGCAAGGTGACGGTGTTTTTCAACGCGGCGACCCTGGCGATCTCAACCTCGGCTGTGGTCCTCGTTCTTCGGATGCTGACGGGATTTGGTGACGGAAATCTCAGAGCCGGATTCGACAGCCAAAACACTCTCATAGCCCTGTCACTTATCGCTCTAACCCAGTTCATTTTCAACACGGGCCTTGCGTCGATCTACGACACCCTCAAATCGGGACTCGACTTTTGGGAGACCTGGAAGAGCAAGTATCTCTGGTCGTTCTTCTCGTACTTTATCGGGGCAGCGAGTGCCGGACTCATCTTTCAGGTGGCTCAGATACTGGGTTGGGGGATCATCTTTGCGTCCGGACCGGTCATCTTTTTTGTCTTCCTTTCGTACCGGATGTATCTCAAGAATCTTGAGATCTCCGTACAGCAGGCAGAACAGGCGGAGCAGTACGCTAGGATCCTCGAGTCCCAGTCGGATGCGCTGCGTGAGTCGGAGGAGCGTTTTAGGTCAGCATTCGACAACGCCCCGATCGGCATCGGCCTCGTCTCAGCAGCAGGGAAGTGGCTCAAGGTCAATCACGCTCTCACGACCCTGCTCGGTTATAGCGAGGCAGAGTTCCTTTCGTCCGAATTTCAGTCGATGCTGGTTCCTGACGACCTTGGTCCAACCCTGATCAAGGTGCACGAGCTGCTCGGGGGGCGCTCTCCCAACTCTCAGATGGAGCAGCGCTATGTTCACAAGAACGGCCATACAGTTTGGACCTCCTGGAGCGTGTCGACTGCAACCGACGCGGAACTCAAACAGGCCAACCTCATCTTCCAGATCCAGGACATCACCGATAAGAAGCGGGCCGAGGAACAACTACAGCACGACGCGACTCACGACGCGCTGACGGGACTGCCGAACCGGGCATTCTTCATGGCGCGCCTCAGTGAGGCGCTAGCCAAAGCGCGCGAGGTCACTGGCTATAAGGTCACCGTTCTATTCATCGATCTTGATCGTTTTAAGTACGTGAATGACAGCCTCGGACACCTAGTCGGAGACGAACTGCTCAAGGTGATCGCCTCTCGACTACGCGACTGTATGCGTCCGTCTGACCTTGTCGCGCGGCTCGGTGGCGACGAGTTTACTGTCCTTGTCGAGGGTCGATACGACCTCTCCGAAGTTTCTCGTATCGCGGAGCGAATACAGCACAAGTTCGGGATGCCGTTTAGCCTTCACGGGCACGAGGTTTACAGCTCGGCAAGTATCGGCATCCTGCATGCTTCGGACAAGCACCTCACCAGCGAGGACGTGATGCGCGACGCGGACACCGCGATGTATCAGGCAAAACGCGCCGGCAAGGCGCGGCACGAGATCTTTGACGAAGACATGCATAACGTGGCGAAGGAGACCCTTCGTCTTGAGACCGACCTGCGTCGAGCGGTCGAGCGCGAGGAGATCCAGGTCTGGTATCAGCCGATATATTCGCTCGCGTCCGGTGAGATCGAGTGCTTCGAATCACTAGCTCGCTGGGAGCATCCGGAGCTCGGCAGGATCAAGCCCGCGAAGTTCATCCCCCTCGCCGAAGAGATCGGCGTCATAGACCGCGTATGTGCGCAGGTGATGCGGCGAGCGTGCAGGGATATCGGTTCACTGATGCGCCCGAGCGGTGGCCGGTATTCATTTAGCTTGAATCTCTCGTGCAAGCAGTTCGCTCAGAAAAGCCTCGTTCATGAGATCGAGTCCATCCTCGACGAGACGGGCTTCTCGGGTGAGAATCTCCGGCTTGAGATCACCGAGTCCGTACTCTTTGAGCACCAGGAGCGGGCGGTCGCGATGCTCAATCAGCTTCGCGACGACGGGATAAAGGTCGATATTGATGACTTCGGCACTGGGTATTCGAACCTCGGCTACCTAACGCGCTTGCCGGTCTCCAAGCTGAAGATCGACCGTTCCTTCATATCGATGATCGAGGACAATCAGGTCGTCAGAGCGATCATTATGCTCGCCCGGAATCTCGGCCTGAGCGTCACGGCCGAAGGAGTGGAGACGGAGACACAGCTGAGCGAACTAAAGGCGCTCCAGTGCGAGAGCGCGCAAGGCTACCTCTTTGCACGACCGATGAAATTCGAGGACCTGCGTCGGTTCCTCGCTTCTCACAGCACTACATCAAAGATGCCGGCATTCGACGATGTCGCGGACGTCCTGCTGGTCCAATAGCGGTTGACTCGCACGACGGCGAAGGTGAACAATGGTTTCACTGACGCACGATGTACCGACGCCCAAAATCTCTCGAAGCACTCCTCGAAATTCGCACTGCAATGAGCGAAGAGGCTGGTCACGACGTGACCGCCTTCGTTGAGATGGTGCGAACGGGGGTGCCTCGCGGTGAGACGAGCCGTACAGTTACGCGCGAGTCGGGCGAGGTCCCTGACGAACTGGAAGTGCCGATCCATTCCGAAGCGGCCGTCGACGCTATCGAGGACGATCGCCGCTGATGCGTCGGTATATCGTCTCCATCATCTTCATCCTGCTCGTAATCGCCGGATCGGCGGCACTTTTCTTTCCTGATTGGTGGACCCACCGCTACGATGACCTGATCGAGCGCCAGGCGCGCGTTTACCGTCTCGACGATAAGCTTGTGTGGAGTCTGATCTACGAGGAGACGTATTTTCGCGCGTGGAAGACGGGAGCTGCCGATGAAGTGGGACTCATGCAGGTCACTCCCGTCGTCGCTCGTGAATGGGCAAGAGAGACGGGCTTGCGCGAGTACGAAAGACAAGCCGCGGAGAATGATCAGTTCCTCGCCGATCCGGAGCGCAACATTCAGGCAGGGTGTTGGTACCTCGAGAAGGTTCGCGACCCGTATCGCGGCCGTGTTGCCGAGACGGCCATGATGTTGGCCGCCTACAACGCTGGGCCGAGTCGAGTCGAGGAATGGACGCAGGCATCCGACGCGGCGACGATGTCGGAAACTGACTTTATTTCCCATATTCAGATTCCTTCGACCAGATCGTATGTGAGCTCGATCCTAACCCGGTATCGCAAGGAGCAGTCACGTTGAAGATATTCGCGGCAGAGTACGTTCTACCCGTCGCGAGCGATCCGATCCAAGATGGAGCGGTCGTCGTCAATGGCGACCGGATCATCGGTGTGGGAGGCCGCGATGTCATCGCGGCCCATCCGCAGGCAGAGGTGGTCGAGCTCGGCGCCGCGGCGATCCTCCCGGGCTTCGTCAACTGCCATTCACATCTCGAGCTTACATCACTGCGGAACGCTCTCGATGATGTAGAGCAAGATTTCTCCGCTTGGCTGTTGCGGCTTAATGGTCTGCGGGCAGAGCTGAATGACGACGAGATAAAGGCGGCCGCCATTCTCGGTGCGCAAGAGGGTGCTGCCGCCGGAGTAACATGTTTCGCCGACATCGGACGAATGGGCTTTGCCGGCCTTCATGCACTCAAAGAGGTCGGGTTACGCGGTATCGTGCATCAGGAGACCGAATTCGCTCCGGAGGATGCGAACGCAGAAGAGCATTTCGCGAAACTCGTCGACAAGTTCGAGCAGCTTCGTGAAGGCGAAACGGATCTCGTGCGCGTGGGGCTCTCGCCGCACGCGCCATACACGGTCAGCTCGCGGCTCTTCGAGATGATCGCTCAATTTTCGATCCTGAACCGGGTCCCGATAACCATTCACGCTGGGGAGTCTGCAAGCGAACACGAGTTACTCACCCGGGGCACCGGCTTCTTCACCGACGTCTATGAGAAATACGGCGTCGAGTGGTACAGCCCGCACTGTACTCCGATCGAATACCTTGAAAGGATGGGCGTATTAGCCGCAAGACCTTTACTTGCCCATTGCGTTACCGCTTCGGAGACCGATGTAGCGCGGATCGCGTCGAACGGTGCGGCAGTCGCGCACTGTCCAAAATCCAATGCGAAGTTCGGTCATGGGACGGCACCCTTCGAGCAACTTCTTGACGCGGGAGTTGCGGTCGGACTGGGCAGCGATTCAGTTGCAAGTAACAACGTCTGCGACATCATCGAGGAAGCCCGCTTTGCTTCGCTTGTGTCCCGCAATCGCCCGGGGAGTCGACGCTTCGCGACCGCACGCGAGATGTTAGAGGTGGCAACCCTGGGCGGAGCTCGCGCTCTGCAGATGGATCAAGAGATAGGCTCGCTTGAGGTCGGAAAGCAGGCAGACCTCACGGTCGTTTCTGTTGAGAGTGCGGCTCAGAAGCCAGTCAATGATATCCACGCCGCTGTTATCTTCGCCTCGAACGCCCGCGACGTGAAAATGACGATGGTGGCCGGCAAACCTGTTTACGAGCGTGAATAAAAAAGGCACCGCCATGGCGGTGCCTTTCTCGTGAGAGCCTAATAGCAAATTAGTATCCGCGCAGGCCGTCGTAGTAACCGTTCTCAAAACCCTCGCGATAGTAACGTTGATAGAGACCAAGGTCCCCGTCACGTGAGTTGTAGTCCTTGTTCGCGTTGCGATACTGGCTAAAATCATTCAGGTTCCGCGGACCGCGATTTCGGTCATTGCGTCCCTGCTTGATGCCCTCGTTGTAGCCGGCATTCAGCGCCGTCTGACGGAAGTTCGAGTTACCGCCAT
>JADMIO012752903.1_pt1 | contig 26231 bp, 18 predicted proteins | sample 8958161 | NCBI WGS metagenome assembly JADMIO01 (sample SAMN16585339, study PRJNA669376) | soil metagenome | isolation source: Crop rotation soil | place: USA: Cullars Rotation, Alabama | collected 2011 | reverse complement strand
CTTTCCCCAGCACATACGACATTAATCGTGCCGATACCCAGGTTAGGCGCGCTGTCAATAACTATGACATCATAGTCATGAGCAACAGTTTCAATGGCCAGTCGGAGCATCAGGTGTGGATCGGTGGGCAGTTTACCTTCATCAAATTTGCCCATTAACTCAGTTTCAATACGGTGCAGAGCCAGACAGGAAGGAATAATGTCAAGCCCCGGCCAGCAAGTGGGCTTTATTGCATAAGTGACATCGTCCTTTTCCCCAAGATAGAAAGGCAGGAGAGTGTCTTCTGCATGAATATGAAGATCTGGTACCCATCCGTGATACATTGAGGCTGTTCCCTGGGGGTCGTTACCTTCCACGAGCAAAACACGTAGCCCCTTCAGAGCCAGATCCTGAGCAAGATGAACAGAAACTGAGGTTTTGTAAACGCCTCCTTTATGGGCAGCAACCCCGATCACCGGTGGAAATACGTCTTCAGCACGTCGCAATCGCGTACCAAACACATCACGCATATGATTAATTTGTTCAATTGTATAACCAACACGTTGCTCAACCCGTCCTCGAATTTCCATATCCGGGTGCGGTAGTCGCCCTGCTTTCTCGGCATCTCTGATAGCCTGAGAAGAAACCCCAACTAAATCCGCTGCTTCACCTATTCTCCAGCGCCGGGTTATTTTCCTCGCTTCCGGGCTGTCATCATTAAACTGTGCAATGGCGATAGCCTTCGTCATTTCATGACCAGCGTTTATGCACTGGTTAAGTGTTTCCATGAGTTTCATTCTGAACATCCTTTAATCATTGCTTTGCGTTTTTTTATTAAATCTTGCAATTTACTGCAAAGCAACAACAAAATCGCAAAGTCATCAAAAAACCGCAAAGTTGTTTAAAATAAGAGCAACACTACAAAAGGAGATAAGAAGAGCACATACCTCAGTCACTTATTATCACTAGCGCTCGCCGCAGCCGTGTAACCGAGCATAGCGAGCGAACTGGCGAGGAAGCAAAGAAGAACTGTTCTGTCAGATAGCTCTTACGCTCAGCGCAAGAAGAAATATCCACCGTGGGAAAAACTCCAGGTAGAGGTACACACGCGGATAGCCAATTCAGAGTAATAAACTGTGATAATCAACCCTCATCAATGATGACGAACTAACCCCCGATATCAAGTCACATGACGAAGGGAAAGAGAAGGAAATCAACTGTGACAAACTGCCCTCAAATTTGGCTTCCTTAAAAATTACAGTTCAAAAAGTATGAGAAAATCCATGCAGGCTGAAGGAAACAGCAAAACTGTGACAAATTACCCTCAGTAGGTCAGAACAAATGTGACGAACCACCCTCAAATCTGTGACAGATAACCCTCAGACTATCCTGTCGTCATGGAAGTGATATCGCGGAAGGAAAATACGATATGAGTCGTCTGGCGGCCTTTCTTTTTCTCAATGTATGAGAGGCGCATTGGAGTTCTGCTGTTGATCTCATTAACACAGACCTGCAGGAAGCGGCGGCGGAAGTCAGGCATACGCTGGTAACTTTGAGGCAGCTGGTAACGCTCTATGATCCAGTCGATTTTCAGAGAGACGATGCCTGAGCCATCCGGCTTACGATACTGACACAGGGATTCGTATAAACGCATGGCATACGGATTGGTGATTTCTTTTGTTTCACTAAGCCGAAACTGCGTAAACCGGTTCTGTAACCCGATAAAGAAGGGAATGAGATATGGGTTGATATGTACACTGTAAAGCCCTCTGGATGGACTGTGCGCACGTTTGATAAACCAAGGAAAAGATTCATAGCCTTTTTCATCGCCGGCATCCTCTTCAGGGCGATAAAAAACCACTTCCTTCCCCGCGAAACTCTTCAATGCCTGCCGTATATCCTTACTGGCTTCCGCAGAGGTCAATCCGAATATTTCAGCATATTTAGCAACATGGATCTCGCAGATACCGTCATGTTCCTGTAGGGTGCCATCAGATTTTCTGATCTGGTCAACGAACAGATACAGCATACGTTTTTGATCCCGGGAGAGACTATATGCCGCCTCAGTGAGGTCGTTTGACTGGACGATTCGCGGGCTATTTTTACGTTTCTTGTGATTGATAACCGCTGTTTCCGCCATGACAGATCCATGTGAAGTGTGACAAGTTTTTAGATTGTCACACTAAATAAAAAAGAGTCAATAAGCAGGGATAACTTTGTGAAAAAACAGCTTCTTCTGAGGGCAATTTGTCACAGGGTTAAGGGCAATTTGTCACAGACAGGACTGTCATTTGAGGGTGATTTGTCACACTGAAAGGGCAATTTGTCACAACACCTTCTCTAGAACCAGCATGGATAAAGGCCTACAAGGCGCTCTAAAAAAGAAGATCTAAAAACTATAAAAAAAATAATTATAAAAATATCCCCGTGGATAAGTGGATAACCCCAAGGGAAGTTTTTTCAGGCATCGTGTGTAAGCAGAATATATAAGTGCTGTTCCCTGGTGCTTCCTCGCTCACTCGACCGGGAGGGTTCGAGAAGGGGGGGCACCCCCCTTCGGCGTGCGCGGTCACGCGCACAGGGCGCAGCCCTGGTTAAAAACAAGGTTTATAAATATTGGTTTAAAAGCAGGTTAAAAGACAGGTTAGCGGTGGCCGAAAAACGGGCGGAAACCCTTGCAAATGCTGGATTTTCTGCCTGTGGACAGCCCCTCAAATGTCAATAGGTGCGCCCCTCATCTGTCAGCACTCTGCCCCTCAAGTGTCAAGGATCGCGCCCCTCATCTGTCAGTAGTCGCGCCCCTCAAGTGTCAATACCGCAGGGCACTTATCCCCAGGCTTGTCCACATCATCTGTGGGAAACTCGCGTAAAATCAGGCGTTTTCGCCGATTTGCGAGGCTGGCCAGCTCCACGTCGCCGGCCGAAATCGAGCCTGCCCCTCATCTGTCAACGCCGCGCCGGGTGAGTCGGCCCCTCAAGTGTCAACGTCCGCCCCTCATCTGTCAGTGAGGGCCAAGTTTTCCGCGAGGTATCCACAACGCCGGCGGCCGGCCGCGGTGTCTCGCACACGGCTTCGACGGCGTTTCTGGCGCGTTTGCAGGGCCATAGACGGCCGCCAGCCCAGCGGCGAGGGCAACCAGCCGAGGGCTTCGCCCTGTCGCTCGACTGCGGCGAGCACTACTGGCTGTAAAAGGACAGACCACATCATGGTTCTGTGTTCATTAGGTTGTTCTGTCCATTGCTGACATAATCCGCTCCACTTCAACGTAACACCGCACGAAGATTTCTATTGTTCCTGAAGGCATATTCAAATCGTTTTCGTTACCGCTTGCAGGCATCATGACAGAACACTACTTCCTATAAACGCTACACAGGCTCCTGAGATTAATAATGCGGATCTCTACGATAATGGGAGATTTTCCCGACTGTTTCGTTCGCTTCTCAGTGGATAACAGCCAGCTTCTCTGTTTAACAGACAAAAACAGCATATCCACTCAGTTCCACATTTCCATATAAAGGCCAAGGCATTTATTCTCAGGATAATTGTTTCAGCATCGCAACCGCATCAGACTCCGGCATCGCAAACTGCACCCGGTGCCGGGCAGCCACATCCAGCGCAAAAACCTTCGTGTAGACTTCCGTTGAACTGATGGACTTATGTCCCATCAGGCTTTGCAGAACTTTCAGCGGTATACCGGCATACAGCATGTGCATCGCATAGGAATGGCGGAACGTATGTGGTGTGACCGGAACAGAGAACGTCACACCGTCAGCAGCAGCGGCGGCAACCGCCTCCCCAATCCAGGTCCTGACCGTTCTGTCCGTCACTTCCCAGATCCGCGCTTTCTCTGTCCTTCCTGTGCGACGGTTACGCCGCTCCATGAGCTTATCGGGTCCACTCGCGAACGCAGAAAGGCCCACCCGAAGGTGAGCCAGTGTGATTACATTTGCGGCCTAACTGTGGCCAGTCCAGTTACGCTGGAGTCACTAGTATTTAGGTGACACTATAGAAGCGGCCGCGACAACTTGTCCACGTGGAATTCTAAGCTTAGGATCCCAATGTGCTGGAAAGCGGAGCAGCACTGGTGGCAAACGGACAACAGACTCATCGTCCCCCATTATGTCACATTCACAACATTTGAACGGCGCGAAAACAAGTGGGTCAAGTACACCAGTGAAAATGTCCCCGTTTTCTGCGCAGAAGGACCCCGAGGGTTCTGCATCACTCCTGCCACTTCTTTTCCTCCCGCCTTTCCTCTCCCACCCGCCAATGTAATTTGCATATTTGCCACACATTTGCGCGGCCCGCCTCACATTGCCACTTCTCCTCAGGCGCTCGCCCTGCGGGTCCCCCATGGAAAGCTCATTGCCTTTGATACTCAGTGGGGAGGCCAAGGATTCTTCAAGGCGCCCAGCTGGAAATTCTTCTACGAGCGCATCCTAAAGGGAACCCACCCCCGCAAGCTGCGCAATTTCTATGAGTGCATCTTTGAAAATGCTCTCGTCCGCTTCTATCTCGACTTTGATTGCAAGTACAAGGACTTTCCGGACCTTGCGGCGCTCGGTAAGGACACCATCCGTCGCGTTCTCCTCGAGTGCATCAAAGCGGCCTTTGTCCAATGTTATCCTCATGCTGGGGTCCTTGAAGTGCTCGTCTTGGATTCCTCCAATGATCTCAAGTGCTCGTTCCACGTGATTGGCAAAGCTCCTTGGCTCTGGAAAAATCCTGCTGCCCTCAAAACGTTTGTACAGCATGTCCGCGCGCTCGTCTTTCGTAGAATGCGCAACTGCGAGCCTCACGAGGACCGCACCGTCCTCGTGGACATGTGCGTCTACGACAAGATGAAAAAATTCCGCTTCGAGGGCTGCACCAAGCGAGGCCAAGAGCGCTACCTCGAGTGCGACGCCCCCTTTGAGGACACTCTTGTGTGCGTTGACGAGCCCCATTGGAACAGGCACCGAATCCTCCCTTCTGTTGGCGGGACGTTTGTCCTTCCTTTTCCCATTCCTCCTGAAGCCGATAAGCGCAAGGAACAGGAGAACATTGAAAGGGACCATGACCTCGTCTGTCTCTATGGCGTAGCTCCCAGCACGCTCCTCATGTACCGGCCTGGAACGGGAACTGCCCCGCTGCCTTCTGCGGCTGCTCTTCCTCTTCGTACGTACTGGTCGCTTTCGGACGGACCCATGCCTGTAGAGTTCCTCCCGTCCCCGCCAGGTGCGCTAGAAGCGTACCCCTCATTGTGGAATTTTTTGAAAAATTTCCGTGTCCCTTTTAGGTCCCCGCACAATGTTCGCTGGACTCGTCTCGTCTCTGACTACCTCTTTCATCTCCCCAAGGAGGCCCTCCAGCAGTTGCCTCGCATCATGGCCGCGGAGCGCAAGAGGCCGTTTTTCTTGCACGAAGCGCTCAAGCACGTAGAGCTGCACAAGCTGGCTGTGGATTCCGATGGCTTGCCCGAGAATGTCCCGCTGGAGGATGTGATTCGAAGAGTCTGCGCCATCATTGACATTCCCGGCTGCGAATGCCATGTGGTGGAGGCGCCCACCAAGCGTCCTGGCTTTCGCTTCTTGCACTTTGTCTTTCAGTGCGCTGTGCCTCCCAGGACGACTATTTCGCAGCGCATCAAGGCAGAGTGCCCGGCGGAATGGACCTTGGACGCCACATTTACTTCGCTCCGCATGCTTGGATCGGATCGCATCGCAAAGGACACGAATGACTTTGCCCAAAGGACGCTTCGTTATGTGTGGGGCAATGCGCACGGCGATGAGGAGATGCAGTTCCTCAAATGTTCGCTTTTGGCGGGGAACTTGGAGGAGTTGCCTCGTGTGAAGGCGGAGCTCCTCCCTCCCGATGTCACTCAGAGCGTCACCCTCTTGCCAGACCATTTTGCCCTTCTCCTTGAGGAGGTGCGTGCTGTTCACGGTGCAGAAATGGAGTTTTATGGCAGGTTCAAGACGACTTTTATGTGTGTTCGCAGCACACTCAACCTCAGGACGTGCCATGTGCGCGGAGGCGAGCACAAACGGAACAAGCAGCGCGTCGACTTTTATCTCACGTGGTGGGTCCAGTCTTGCTGGGATGACGACTGTCGCAACTCGGCCGTGCAGCATCCCTATGCGAATCCTGCGGCCATCAAGGCTCTTTTTCAAATGATGTTTCCTCCCCCTTCCTCCTCATCGTCCTCATCCTTTGAGGAATTGAGATCCATTGTCATCGATGCTTTCCCCGAGGACGAGGATCATTGGAGTTTTGCGACTGAGACCTGGTCTCTTGGGCCGTACTTTGGCCCCCGCACGCCCACCTCCTACCACTTTGACTATAGAATGAGTCTGTGCTCCATTGTGCGACGCCTCAAGACGGGGCCTCACTCTCCTTGTTCGTGCGAGGTCCGTCCTCTTGCTCGTCCTTGGGCACCGGAACGCATCGTCTTCGACGAGCAACTCGCACTGGAGCTGATGCGCGTGTGTGAGGAAGAGTATGACTCCATTCCTTGTCTTTTGCTCGAGAAGAATCGGTTGGATTTTTACTCCATGTCCCAAGGGGACCGCACGTTTGCCATTCGCTTCAACGTGAATCCGCCCGTCTTCCTCCCGTCCCGCACTCATCCCTGCGCTCGTGTGGCCCTTGCATGTCACGCCTTTTATTCTTCCATTAGGCTCCTCCCGCTGGATCTGCTTCAAAAGGCACAGCGCGATAGGGCAAAGTGGGTGGCTCTCCTCGGCAACGCGGACAACTTTATCTTTGATGAGGGCCCTTCCGACGCTCCGCTCAATTATGCCCTCTTGCCTCCGAGAGAGAGCGGATTCGACATGCTCATTGCTCCCCCTGGAGCAGCAAAAACTACTGGTGTCGTCAAGAGCGGCTTCAAGGGGGATATTCTCACTAGTTCGCGTCAATTGGCGCGTAACTTGGCCAAACGTTTTGAGTGTTTGCATCATATGGATGCCGATGATCAGGTTCTGAGTGCCAGGGAGCTCCTTGACATTGGCCAGCTCTGTTGTGTCATTAATTCGCTGCCCAAGTTGAGAGACCGCCACATGGCGGCTCTTTTTTTAGACGAGGTAACGGCCATGCTGCATAGCGTTGGAGGTGGTGGGACTATGCGCGACCAAGGACCGTACGTCTTCAGTTTGTTGGTCGATCGACTCCGGTACGTGAATCACGTCATTGCCGCTAGCGCTGACATAACGCCGGAAATTGAAGGAGAGCTCTTTCTGAGAATACTCGGGATCCCACGTGTGCGCATTTTGTACAAGGTGTATGGGCCGAGTGCTTCGCGCACCGTTTGCAAGGAGCTACTGAGCGATAGCGAGTTTTGGGGCAACTACGTCCGCCTTCTTAGGTACAATGCACGTCACCCCGATGCGCCAGTGCGCATATTCTTGCCATGCAGCACGGTAGCTGCAGTGGAACGGGCACGCACGCTCTGTCAAAGGTATTGGCCGCAAGGTAGGAGCGTCTTTTTGCACGCTCAAACCTCCCTACCGCCGAGATTTGTAGAGGAACCTAATGAGACGTGGGTAAATTATGACATCATTTGTTTCTCGTCGACCCTCAAAGTGGGAGTATCTTTTGAGAGGGACCATTTTCATGTGCTTTTGGGGTATGGGTGTACCGGTTGTGGCTCGGCTGAGGATCTCTTGCAACTCTTCCAGCGCGGGCGCGTCCCCGTTCCTCTCATGTTGTACCGAATTCATTCGATGGGAGGCATGGGTGTGGGTGTGGGTGCGGGTGTGGGAGGAGAGGAACTAGATGTATTTGCAATGGAACATGGTATTGATCGCTCCCACTTTCCGGAGCCAGCAGCGTTAGCGAATCCCTGCTATAAATGGTTGAGCGACGCCGTTGCAAAGTACGTTCTTCACGATCACACGCATTTTCTGGAAAAAGTGCGCAATCATTTACGAAATCGACAAATGTCTGTTGAACTTGGAGGGGTCGATCCTGAGCGAGTTCCGCTTGATTTTGCTGGGTTCCACATTGATCCAGAGCCGATGGGGGACTTGGAGGGACCTGACTTGCTGCAGGAGCGTATTGATGCCATTTTGGCTGCGCCCGACTGCGGACCAAGCGCTCTGTTTGGACGAGGAAAGTCGAAGAAACGTTCCCGGGAGGAGCGCGCCAAGGTGGATCGCTACTTGATCCGTAAACGCTACAAGCCAGATGGACCCTTTTCGTTTGAGCAGTTGGTGGAGAAGCATGTGAGGGAGAAATTGGAAGAGAAGATCCTCTTGTGTGAGATTGCCTTGAGTGACGATGGTCACTTGGCTGCTGCACTTGACGAGGCCCAGTATCTATTTGACTTTTCCTCTCAGGAACAAATGCTCCGCGTCCGCAAGTCCATTAGGGACCTCTTGTGCACTCTGCCTGGCTTCCATCCGCATGTCTTTGTTTTGGGCGCTCAGTATCGCATCTCCCGCAAGCGCCTCTTGGAGGAGCCCATTTTGGAGCAGCAGGAAAAGATCCTCTCTTCCCATTCCTCCTCCTCGTTCCTTCCTACTCCTTCTCTCTCGGAGGACCGCGTCAAGCGCACCGTTAGTCATTTCAACAAGATGGCACGCAAGCTCGGCCAGCCCAATCTTGTCCGTTGCAAGACGCAGGAAGAGTATGAGCTGGACCCGAGCTTCCCTCGACCCAGTCCTGTTCTTTTTTACGCTAATCTCCCCGCGCGGGGAGGCGAGGAGGAGGAGGAACGCATCGTCCTTGTGGATCCCATCATTCATGATGGTGGCGCTCTTCTCGAGGATCGCCATACGCATATCCGCTATCGACTCCTCCGCGAAGCATACTATCTTGTTTCCTATGAAGGACCGTTGGCCGATCCGCAGTATGATGCTTCGCAGACTCTCTCTCATATTGTTACTGCTAGGGCTCGCTCCACCGTCCGTGTTACCGTTTCTCACGAGCCTTTTTACCGGAATCGCTTCCTCCGTCTCGTTGTCGATCCTCCCTCGGCCCTTGACCACTTGCTGCAAGCTCTTCAGACCGTTTTTCAAGTATGTCCTTACGTTGCCCCTCCGGCACCTCCCGTGCTCACGCTCCCACGTCTTCTCTTGGCTAAGCGGCCCAACGACCGCTGGGTAATTGTCCAGGATCTCTCTGACTATTGATCGCTTTTCGCCCTGTAAAAAAACGCCCCAAAGTTCTGTGTGACTGTGTGGGGGATGGGGGAGTATTGATAACGACCATCTTTTTTGATACTTTCTCACGGGGAACGAAAAATCGCATATATATTTATGTGATTTTTGACTTTGACGGGAGAGGTATCGAAAAATACTTATTTGGTGAGTAGTTTTTGATACTAGGAACGGAAAATCACATATATATATATGTGATTTTTGACCCCCAAGGCTTGAGGGGAAGATCGTAGTATTTTTTGATACCTCCCTTATCCTAGGTATTTTTTGATACTCGGAACGGAAAATCACATATATATATATGTGATTTTTGGACTCCCCAAGATTCTGGGGAGGATCATGGTATTTTTTGATACCTCCCTTACCCTATGTAGCTTTTGATACTTTTCTGAGTGGGAAATCACATATATATATATGTGATTTTTTGGTCCCCAAGGCTTGAGGGGGGAATTGAGGTATCGAAGAATACCATGTCTTTTGGCGAGTAGTTTTTGATACTCTGTCCATGGGGAACGGAAATTCACATGTGATTTTTGGCCTCCATGAGTATCAGAAGCTACCGATTTTTCAGTATCGATATTTTCAGGGGAGAGTGGAAGTAGCAAATGATACCTTTTCCGTTCGTGGGGCCTTGTTGAAGAGGAGTGACCAACGTTGCCTGGAAGTCTGTCGCATAGGGACTTAGTTTGAGAGGAACATTTGTTATTGATATGCAAAATGCTTCATTCTATTTTCGCGCATGGCCGTGCATCATAGGGGGCAACGCACCCTACTCGAAATGTTCGTCATGTTCCACAATCGATTCTTCGAACGTGTGCCAATCGGCAAACAACGCTCTGATAGAAATTCAGTCCAAAGATCGCACTCAGCTGCATCCTCCCTCGCCCTTACCTCCGGCCGACCCTGCCAGATTACCGCTCCAAAATGGACACTCTTCCACAGCCGAGGCACATACAAATGATAGTACTATTTAGTGGAGCTATAATAATAAATCTTATGGGCCTCATTGACTTGCTCCATCAAGTGCTTGTCGCTCGGGGGGAAAATTTTGCTCCATAGATCTGTGCATTCAAAGAGAGCTTGAGATAGCCAAATCACCTTAGACAAGCATCCGTTTTGAAAGAGTGCATCCAGAAAAGAGCCATCCACCTCAGATACTTTCAATGAGCTCATTTCGATTGCAATTATATTGCGAATCTTTGGGAAGGTCTGCAATAACTCACAAAGACTATGTGCCGTAGGGAGAACAGTAGATGTGCCTGAAGCATCCAGTTCTTCAAGATTTGGAAACAAGTTCAAGTGGTCCTTCCAACGCTTATCGGTGTGATCACTGATTATCAATCTTTTCACTTGATCCAGCTGTTTCTCAAACTTTTCTATCACATTTGCCAAAGATCCTTCCTTGGAGACATCCAAAGATCCATCCGTAAGCTGTTCCTTTCTCACAATAGGTCGAGGCACAATTTTACGTTCTTCCTCCACTTTTGTCAAAATACGACCCATAAAGCGAAGAATTTGATTACGGGCCCAATAATGAACTGGCCCATCTGACGTTAACAAGACAAAAATTGGCTCATCGCTCATCCAAGAGCCATTTGACTCGTTAAAGCCAAAAGTATGAAGGTATCGTTGGACTTTAGATTGAAGATTGGGCGGAATCATCTTCATTTTGGGCAGATGAAGGCCATTCGTGTCCAGAAACAGCACATACATAAAAACCGATTGAGCTGACGGCGCTATACTACGCCGGAGAGAATGCATAGCAAGCTGACAGCTCTTGGCTTGACTGCCAAGAACACGCATGTCAAATTCAACGCCTCGAGGCTTGAAGAGAGAGAAGTCCACATCGACTCCACCAGCAACGTCTCCGTGCAAAGCCCAAGTCAGCGTATTGACAAATGTTGGACCTATTTCATGCACCTTGCTTTCGATCTCATAATCGCCTGTTGAGAGACAAAAGGACGAGAGAAGATTTGTATGGCGGCCAGTTGCTTCTTCGAAACAATCCTCTGACACTAAAATAGTTGCGGAGCCATAAGAGACCATAGGACGCTTCTCTTGGTCATCTAGATGAGTGCAAAGGACGCTAAACGCTGTGGGCTTCAGGTCGATGTTTGTGTCTAGCTTTTTCTCCTTCCAGAACTGGACAACTTTACTCTTGCCCTCGCCTACAGCCTTCATGAAGCTGTTTCTCAAGCGTGGCTCAGCAGAGCATAGGTACCGAAACTGGTTGCATTCTTCGTCACTCCAGCGATGCGGCTCAGACGACCGTTTGAAAACAACACGAAAAGGCCCGTTTTTCCAGCTCACCGCTCCCCTTGCGTTCACCAGATCGGCATATACAGCCAAAAGACCCCGCTGTTGCTCCATGTGAAGCAACCTCTCCAACGGAGAGTCCTTTTTTTTTGGGTTGTTTTTTTTTTTTTCTTCGAGGGGTGAATGCAGAACGTCGCATACTTTGTGGGGGCTTGGAGCTGTGTATCTCAGGAAGCTATATCGAAGCGATTTGGTCAAGATATTTTGACTAGTGTGAGCGAAAACGGGCGCTTTCGAGTGACGGCAAAGGGGATTGTGTTGAACGAAAAGAACATGAGCAACTTAACGTGTCTTCGGAAACCTCAGCTTGATAGACTTTGTTACACCTTTCGTGACGGAGGAGGAGCAAATGAGTTACATGCAGCCGCGAATCATGAGTATGATGCTGTGTCGCTAGAGCTTTTGCAGGAGCGATTCTTCTTTCATCACAATGGTACTGTGTCTCCAAAAGTGCACCCGGATCGCGTGCGTATCATGCCTTCGTGGAGGGACGTTGCAGAAACAGAAAGAAACGTACCAGAAAAATTGATGGAGGAGATAGATGAGCATGTTAATGCAGACCAAACTCAGAATGTCCTTGTCGTGTTACAAGTAGAAGGGCCTATTTGGTATCATTCTGGGCGCTGCATGGACGGTGTAGGATGCCCACATCACGTCTTCAGCACAGAGCATAGCTTCAAGAGGGAAATTTGCCAGAGATTTGCGACGTTGGCTCCGCCAGGGAAAGCTGGTCGCAATGTCGAGTTTTGGAGTTCCGTTGGTATGTTTTTCATGGTTGTTCTAAATTTGTGGCCACCAGGGGCGAATTGGAGGTTAATATTTCAAGACGATGGCTCCACTTATTATCAGCAGTTCCATACGCAAGTTGGTGTGATAAAGGAAAAAGAAGGTCCTCGAGTACCACGAGAGATTATTGTTTGGAAAGAGCGGAGATTTGGTGACAGGCTCACATGTACGGAGCCGATGCTGCCTTTGATGCACGCTAATCTTTGCGTGGTTAATCAGCCGCTTCATCTTTGGTCTCGTCTTCAAGTTTGTAGGAGTTGCACGAACTTACTCGGCCTGATTTTTGTTGAGCATTCTCGTGGAAGGTGTCAGGTGTACTGGGATGACCCTTACTTTGACGCACCAATCGAGAAGCGCAGCTTTGGAACTGAACGCGCTCTCTTGGTTGTAGATGCGGAGTGATTGAAGATCAATTGGATCTCCGAATGGCGTTTATTGGAGCAGGAGAATACTCTTCTAGTTCGGCCCCATCCCTCATCGTCAGTGGAGATAAGGGCGTCTATTTCTGGAAGAGTGACTCCTTGTATGTACATGAAGCTGGTGGATTTGCAAGCGAGTGCAAAGGAAGGAAGGGCCGGCGACACATTGTGATCGGCCCTCTTGATGGACGCGAATCGCTTTGTGAACGTTGCATTCACACAGGTGAGCGTGCGTTGCTGCGTGCGCGATGACTCAAATCCGCGCTTGGAGCTTGCGGAGGGCTCGATGCGGCTCACTCCAGTACCTCGCTACATGAATGACATGGATTTGTCCTGGATGTGGACTTGCAATTAGCTTTCTTCAAGGGGTTGCACTTTCATTCGAAAGTGTGGGCAACGAGTCATAACATCGAGTCGGTGGTTGCATTGAGTCTGAAACTTAGTGGGAGTTGCTGCGAGAGGAGTTAAATGCGTACCGAGTGTTCCAAAGCTGACCTTATTGTTGTCGCTGACGGGGCACGTAGCCATTTGCGTAAATCTGTCACAGCATGTGGCAAGCTAGAACAATTTGTTTCCATTCTGAGTGCTTCCTTCCCAGAGTGACGCCGATAACGGTATTTTCTCTGCTCGATGTCGGAATCAGTCGAAGACGGTATTTTTTGCTGTGCGAATAGGCGATAGGGCTTGGATATGGTTGGACGAGCTTGTGACGTCATTACTGTACGAACCGAGCCACGCACTCTCTTCTTTGCAGATCTCCTTGCACGCAAAGTCATTCGAAATATCTGCACCGTCGGGATTTCGCCATGTGGAGATCTATGAGCTCCCTTAGCAGTTGCACTTTGGAGACTCGTTTTGGTACCTCATAGCAAGATGGAAATGGCACTGTATTTCCTTTTTGATACTCTATGGGAAATATGATCCGGAGAGTATCAGAAGCGACCAGTTTTTCATTATCGATATTTTGGCGGGAGAGTGGAAGTAGCAAGCGATACCCTTTTCGTTTGTGGGGCATATTCGTCGAGATTCTGAAGGATGAGCTGGAAGCACGTCAAATTGAGCATTCTGTGTACTCGGATGATCCTTACTTTGACGCCAATCGAGAAGCGCAACTTTGGAACTGAACTCGTTGTCTTGGTTGTAGATGCGACATGATTGACTTTGAAGTGGTGCACTCCTTTTTTTTTCTCTTTTCTCTCCGCGAAGTTGGAAATAAATAATCATCAACGTTTAGAGGGGTCCAGTATCTGCCCGCCAAGAAGATGAACTGGATCTCCGAGTGGAGTTTATTGGAGCAGGAGACGAACGAGGTATTTTGCTCTTCTAATTCGTCCCCATCCCTCATCGTCAGAGGAGATCCTGACATAGAGGGCGTCTATTTCAGGAAGAGCGACTCCTTGTACGTACATGAAGCTGGTGGATTTGCAAGCCTTGAACACGAGCAGGGCCAGGGCTTGCTGAAAAAGGAAGGAGTGTTGCACTATTCGAATCGAAGCGGATTGATGTGCAAAGGATGGAAGGGCCGGCGAAACATTGTGGTCGGCCCTCTTGATGGAGGCGAATCGCTTTGTGAACAACTGACCCGTGCATTCACGCAGGTGAGTGGCATTTTGGCGTGCAGTGCTGCGTGCGCGATGACTCAAATCCGCGCTTGGAGCCCGTCATTGGGGTTGTTGCGGAGGGCAACACAAAGCACAGAACACACCATGAGCGAACGTGGGAGGACATTGGCAAGGCTATCGTGTGATTTCGGTGGTTCCAAATATTGCTTTTACTCTGAACCTGACTTGTAAACTTCAAGCCGGTGCGTGCCCCCAGTTGTGACTGCGGAGACTGCCGTGTATGTCTGCTTCCCTGTATGCTGTGATGTGAGAGTTCGGCGCGGCTGGAAGCTAGCTTGACGCTGTCATGGCTTGAGAATATGAGTAAACGGGCTTGCTCCTGGGTTATCTTGGGCGTGGGGTCAGAATTGGCTTCCGGGCTGGCAGGGTAGTTGGCAGCGCTGGTCGCTGGGTGGTGGAGGAGTGGCGAGACTTGCAGTGGGCAAGGTATTCAAGGCTTAGGACCAGTAAGTATTTGGGGGACGGGAGGGGGTCGGCTGCTGGAGGAATGGAGGAGAAGAAGGATGAAAGGAAGTCGCGTGTGCCAAAGCTCGACACTATCCCACCGGACCACCTTGTTCTAATAGCTCGCGAGTGGCTGAAGGGAGACGTGTGCAACAACTCGTCTGGGTTTGTCATGCGGGTGCTGGCGAGTGCGACAGCGAGGGGTAGCGAGGAGGCAGCCTGGCTTTTGGACGTCATCACTCGCGGGGATGGATCGATCCCTGAGTTTGGTGTTGACTGGACGAACAAGTGCAGATGGCTGGCTGAGTCCCTGGTGGACGACGATACCGCACGTGCCCAATACTACCGGGGGCGAGCGTTGGATATGATTGGTGACACAAGAGGCTTGGAGCTCCTTCGGCGATCGGCGGCAAGTGGCTTCTCGGCCGCCATGAGTGTTTTGGGTTGGCGCATGATTTCCACCAAACAAGGCGAGGGGATGGAATGGTTGCAAAGGGGTGCCGAACTCAACGATGCCAACGGATTGTGTTGGCTCTCGCAGTTCGATGTGACAAGGGAGTTTTCTCTCCGCCTCTCTGCTGAAAAGCACGGTCATTTTGGGACTATGTGGATATTGGCTGAGAAGCATGCCGATAAGTTTGATGCAGTGTCCCGGGCTGCATTGCGGGCCCGTTATGCGCTCTGGTCTGGGTCTAGAGTTGCAGTTTTTGAGGCCGATTCTGCTCTTCGGCTCATCAGTGAGCTGAGGGCAGGAAAGGAAGAGTGGCAGATAGTGTTTGCTGTCGGAAGGGAGTTGGAAGGGTTTGAACAGGTTTGGGATGAGGAACGGCACTTGACAACGGAACTGCAAAAATGTGTTGAATTTTTCGTGACTGTTGCACATCGGGCGAGACGAGCAGCATTGCAGGCTGTTGCGGCATTGCGATTTCTGGGACTGTCAAAGGACGTTGCCGTGTTGATTGCGAAGCTTGTTTACAAAACAAGAGACGACGCGCAGATATGGTTGGCGAGAGTACAGTAACCAAGAGCAGGAGGTTGAGGAGAACATCAGTGCGAGTGGCGAATTCTGAACCTTCGGTCTTGGGGCTAGGGCATATGGTAGGGTTTGTGATGTCTTGTCAAGGGCCCTCGTCAATGATCCAAAGCAGCGCATGGCTCTTGCTCAAATGGCACAACACAGTTGGTTTGCTTGCGATGAAAGGGTTGTGTCGTGCATGACCGAGATGCCTCGTTGTCTTCACCATCAACGAGAGGATTTTAAGGCTTGGCAGTTTGGAGGAAAGCCGAGAGACCGAATAAGCCAGTCACACTCCTTTCTCTCTGAATCGTTCCCGAAAACTCGCTCTTGGTGTTGCAAAATTGAAATCAGAGAACTTCCTTAATTGCATGTGCAAGCTGTGCGTTCAAAAGGGCGGTCTTTTCATACAACAAACTGAGGCGCTACACGCCCCAAGCTGCGCACTAGAAGAGCAGAGGGTCTTGGTGTACGAGTACAAGTCACGTTGCGTGGCTCCAGAAATGCTCGCGCATTTAGTGCGTAAGCCGGGACCGCATCAATCCACTTGAAGATGTTGATTTGCGATCCGTCGACAGTGTTCGCGCCAAGAATCGACAAATTTGTGGCGAAATAAAACAAAAATGGTGTCTGGAACTTGTTGGCAAGTACTCCATCAAACATTTCTGTTCCGACATATTTGGCATCTGCCAGCGGATCGTTTGATGGGAGTGCGCCAGCAAACAACGTGGAAAAGCACTGGACCGTACTGTCACCAGGTGTGAGAAAATACAGCCTCGTCTCCAGATGTGAGGCATTAAAAGCAGAGACGAATGTTTGATCTGTGGCGTACTTCACCGCATCCTCATTAAGATTGTACGTGTCTTGGGCGGCTGCCCGCTGATTGGGTCCGTCGTAGTATGACTGCGAGGCTCCGGTCTCGTTCACGAAGCCGGCAGGACAAAACACGGACTCGGAGATACATCTCGACAGCTGAATCATGTGATACGAAGCCGGGAACGACGGGCGAGCAATCATTGCGCCCACATCGCAGAGCAAAATCAGCACAAGCACCAGCATCCACTGTGCCCTTGTCATGGTAGAATGCCCTCTGCCACCTGCCGTGACGAATCTTTTTCACTTATTTCACATGAGAGCTTCATGAGTTCGCGCTTCATGCAGTACACTTCATGCAGCAGCGCGGGCTCGGATTGGCAAGTGACGATGCCCTTGAACGTGTTGACGCCCATATGGTGCGGTTGGTATGTGCTTTTCACCTGATCTCACTGGGCGGTGTGTGTGTGTTTTTTTTTTGCCGCAGACGAATCCGAGCCACAGCTGCGTCTTATTGAGTCCGGCAGGCGCAACCCGCCGCTCGATCCAGAACATGAGTGAAGCGCGCGGTGCTCGCCAAAGCGATGGCCGAGGTGACACATTATGTCGGGTTTGGGTAGGACCAGCGAATAACGAGATGAAAACCGACGCTAAACCGAGACCGACATACAGCGTTGCCCTTTGCTCCGCCTCGTTCCCGCGGGTACCCTCTCTCGAGCAAAATTCAATTTAATGTTGATCAAATTGAGCAAAAGCATCCTCTCCTTCTGTGGGACGAGACTCGCATTCCATCGTGAGAGGCAATGAGACGCTCCCAAAGGACTTGCACAGGCTCCCTCGCTCGTTTGCATTACTGGTCCATCCACCGAGACATCCTATAATTCAACAAACAGATCAACGTGCTGAACGCAATGGTGCACCCAGTAGAGATGTCGCGAAACAAACTCCCGAACGGAACCCTTTTGCATAAGAGCTCGATGGTGAAGGACAGCAATGAAGAGAAGTTCAAATGGTCTCACTTGCACCTGCAACATCAAATACTCTGATGAATTGGCTTTGATTATTTGATGAAGATGCACAAAGTAGGTCGCACCATTTGGCATTCCCTGGAGAGCTTCGCCACTACGTCACGTCTCACGTATGGAACGCGTAGCATTTGCAGTTTAGGAAACAGCTCCCCGTAACTAATGATTGCCTTGATATTGTCAATGGGAATCGAGAGTGCACGTAGCTCCTCGAGGCACACAAGATTCAGTCCAAGACAAATGCACTGATGAAGCTCGTGTATAGAGGTTACCAAGTACTTGAGAAATGTCAATTTGGCAATTGAACAGTGCCATATCCGCAACTGAAGACTCTCCAACTTGGGAAGGAGCAAAAGATCCGAGACATCCACTGCGGTATCTTCCACTCGAAAGCACACCTTAGTGACATTTGGGAAATGGACGCCACGAAGGAGAGGGAGAGAAAAGAGCGACAGCTCCGTGACGCTCGATAGATCTAAACCGACAAGACCCTCGCAATCATCCATTACTAAAGCATCAGGTGAAAATCCTCGTTCAATCAAAGGGACATAGTCCTTGCCAGATATGTACTGTGAAGGAACAATTCGTCTAACGGCACGAAAGTTCCCCAACAAAAACACAGGATGATTCAGCGGAATAAAAGAAATGCTTTCCAATGAACAACAAGACGCCAACAAGCGCGCCAAACTTGCATGCGACGCGCGATTCAAATGACGAATCGAAAGGTACGTCAAATTGCGGCAATGCGCAGCCAAGAGGTCTATAGTTTGATTCAAGGGTCCCGCATCAACCAAAACAGTAAAGCTGGAAAGGTTCCGACACAAGGGAAGCAGCTCAACCAAGTACACAGAGTTGATCGAAACATGTATCTTCTTGAGATTTCGCGCAACTCCCGAGAGCCACGCGAGCTCAGATGGTCCAATTGCACTGAGCTCGATCTCTTGCAAATTGGAAAAGAGATAGAGCTGCATGGGGAATACCTTCTGAGGAGAGAGAGAAAGCGACGTGACCCATCTAATCCTCGCCTCAAGAGCATCCACGACTGCAGGCACACGACTAAATGGGAGTCCCTTCAGGACGGAGATCCTTGGAAATGCCGCAGAGATCTCCTTTGTCAATGGTAGCCTCCCGATGGAGCTGAAACTGGAACCTCCCACAATGGCAAATTGCCTGCAGACTAATCTGCAATCCAATATCTTCCATTTCGGTAAAAACGAAAAGAGCAACAAAAGAAGGTCAAATGGGAGCCAGGAAATCAGAGACTCCATCCTAGCTACTTTCGATGGGCGCTCCATAGAAATAAATAGCGCCGACTACAAAATTGGAACCCTCCCCTCCCAAAAGAAAACACAGGAAATGGAAGACCTTTACATTGGCGTACACCAAGACTGCATCGTCTACTGGAACCCGACTCGCCCAAAAGCGACAAGGCTGTTCCGTAATCAAGAGGAACAAGCGGTTCAGTATGCACTTGAATACGCGGGAGGTCGCGTCTGCTGTTCAAACGAATCTTGCGTCGAGGAATTCAACGAGGGACATCACAGGAATGTGATTACGTACGTAGATGCGAACGACTCTCAGATGCAGCACGCAGAGTACGTCGCATGGCTCTACTGGAACAATCCTCCACCTAAGAAGACGCAATGAAAATGCCTTTGATGTGATGGATGCACTCCATTCCAATGATGTTTCATCATGGCTCTTGCTGCATCTCTCGACAAGGCAAAAGAGACAAATACATGCCCCCGTCTGGTAGGCCCAGACATATAAGACTCGTCCGTGCTTCTCAAAGAGAGCGCGCAGCTTCTGCACCTCGTTTGCCTTCGGAGCATCTGAGCCCCACAAAGCGACGAAACGTTGGAATGTTGTCTTGCAGATCCATTAACAGGCCCAATGACTATTCTTTCTAGTTCCACCACAAATTTGCTTGTAACTACTAAAACCCAGACTGCCGGGATTTTTGGCAATTTTTGCATAAGAAAACGATGCAGAGGCGTTCCTGATACGGTGCACCGATGTGAGACATTATGAGTGAGCTTTTTCACTGTCCTTAAGTGACAAACGAACTATTATCTTTTTCTGCTAACGAGCGGCGGACCCTATGCTGTGTACACAACCTTAGAACATTTTTTCGCTAACAATGCACGTGTCACGTGGACAAGTTCGAAAGGCCAAGAGCAATGGCGAGCAATATGCAGAGACTCGAGTCAAAAGTTCTACGTAGTATTTGTTTCTACCCTTTTGTAAATCAAATAACGTTCTCTACATCTTCAGCTTCGTCCTTGCCATTGTCAAGCTTCTTGATCTCGCCCAAGACCACTGCTTTAGCATGGTCTACACTATCAATCAGTTCAAGTAGAGCGCCAAGGTCTTTAACAAACTCGCTATGAAACGTTTTCAAATATTGACCTACTATAGTGTCTGTCGATGAAAAGGCTAGGGCTTTCAATCTTTCAGCAGCATCAATGTTGTGCATCCTCGCTTCGACTTCATTGTCTACGTCCACTTTTTCCTGGATTGACCCTAAATTTTGAGGTAAAATGACTCTTTGGATCTCTCCATGGAGGTTCTCTCGAAACTCACGGCCTAAATTGTCGACTGTCTCTTCTAAGTGCAAGCGTCTCTTTTGAACGTAATCCTGAAACCTTCCCCTAATATCTTTGGACCATATTGATTTGAGCAACCTTGCATACCGAGCTGACTCACGCTCATGCGATTCGACTAAATCACGGTACTGTTCACGTACATTGGCCAACTGCGAGCTTAGTTCCGCATTGGCGGCCCCCTCCTCTTCTAGGGCCTCTTGCAGCCTCTGTACAGTATCTTTTACATTCTCAAGGTTCGTTACTTGTGAATTATCATCTACTAACAGGCCGACAGTATTTTCGTCTTCCAATGCACCGTTTGCAGGAGCAACCTCGATATGGCGCCGTTTAAATAAGATAACACAGCTCTGAAACACCGGCCACAAAGCAACAAAGCAGAGAGAAACAACAAAACCAATGTTCAGCAAAAGGACAACATAAAATCCAGCAGGAATCACATGGGACACCTCTGCAATTTTTTCTGCTACAAGGTTCACTCCAAATGTTACCACAATTACAATCACGCCGAGTGCGTCGAAAAGATTCTCCAAATTTAGAAGAAACGGCTGTGCAAATAGTTGAAAGATCAAAACACCGCCCAAGGTAGCCAGAATAAGAAGCGGTACAAATGAGGAGCCTTCCGGAACAGAAGCAACAACAATCGCAAGAGCGAGTCGCCGAGCAATCCAGACCAGCTCAAACCAGTAACGATTCGATTTGTAATTTTCCCAGAGAAACGATCCAAGAGAATGTTCGCCCCTTCGTCTAAGGATTAAAAAGGTCAAAATAGCTGGAATTCCAATGACGTACAGCACAAGAAAGATACAAGCAGAGATAAGGAGATTGACAAAGTCCGAGTTTGATACGCTCCATTCAATCCATGGGAGCTCTTCCATCCAATACTTTAGATCAGCTGACTCTGGAGATCGACGAAAAATGGACAACACCTTTTCGACTAGCTCGAAATATGAAACGTAAGCCAAAAACAGCCCAGCATCGACAATAGCCGAAGCCATACGGAAATTCTTCTCAACTAAGTTCGGGCTTCTGATAACATATACTCTTCTTCCTCCCTCTTCTTCTGACAGGGAACTGACTAATGACATCTCTTCCAGTGATTTAGGATGATCAGTTTTGATTTTTTTGTAACATTGCTGAAATAAGAACCGTAAAAGGAACACAACACAAATTCCAACAAATAATAGCGCTGGAATCGCCATGAACATAAGAAACCGAGAAATGTCGCTTGAAAACAAAGACTGAATGGTGGGATCACAGCTAATACCATTAATATTCAGAGTAAAAAAAGCAAGATATTCAGGGATAAATGCAAATGATTCCCAAAAGCGCCCATTAACGCTAAAAGTTGTTTGAATGAAGAAAACAAAAAGCTTGACGAATCCAGAAGGCGAAATAAGCAGGTTTCGCTCTTCGGTCCTTCCGTTGCTCTCGTAGAACCGGTCGCGAATCTGCAGTGCAACCTGAATTAGCATCATACATCCAAATAGAGTGAAAATCCAAGACGTTGATCCTCCAATAATTAGCATTAGGAGAAATACCACTACTTCGCCCCAAAGCACTAAAACATGTACGTTTGGGAGAACAACAAATACCAAAATCGCTGCAGCACAAAGGAAACCGGAAACTATGAAAGGCCAAAAAGCTGAGTGACTTGAACATCTTTCACACTTAAGTCCATGCGAAAAGAACCCATTCGAACATTTAGCACAAAGGCGCCCCTCATAGCCTAATGCACACCAGGTTTCGCTTTTCTCTCCTTTCATGAAGCTCAGCACAGCAGTTCCATCAGGATTACAGGGGCTCCACTCACCGTCTTTCCAGAAAAAGCGGCACGGGTCCATACCTGCAAGAGAAAAACCATCAAAGAACGCAGGATAAGTACCCGGTCTGAATCCGGCCAAGTTTCCTCCATTTGCACACTTCAAGTCTTTCCATGGTGTCTCTGAAAGCTCACAAGGATAGCATATTGTCCCGTTTCCCCAGTACCCTTCTGCGCATTGACATTCCGAAAAGTTAAACCAGGAAGGGTCGAGACGCAAAGGAAACTGTGATGGCATTAGGGTCTGCTTACATGAAATATGCAGCGACGAATAATCAACAAGAGAGTTAGATCTCGTTAAATATTCCATGCTCAAAGCTGATCGGAAAACATTTCCAGAACAGTCCACATATCCCGACAATGAAACGGTAGTCGGCATGTAACAATCCCATGGATTACTAACGAAAAGCATGTTGTTTCCCAGATCTACAAAAGCTGGAAAGTTGTCACTAGCGCCCTCGATCACACGAAGCACATCAAATAAATTTCCACTAATACTGCAGTTCCTTAGAACAATACTTTTCAACGACCGAGGCAAGAATAATGGCGACGAAATATTACGAATCAAATTATTCTCCAAAGACACGCTGGCCAGGAATGGGGCACAAGAAAGGTTCGGGACATGAGTGAGAACATTCGATGACAAATCCAACGCAACTAAACTAAAAGAGCCTTTCAAACATCTAATCCCAGTAAATCTGTTTGATCCCAGAAGAAGTACAGCCAAAGAATTCAACCCTAATTCAAATTCGCCATCAAAATGGTTCTCGGTCAAGTTTAGCAAGCTCAACGTGGTATAATTTTCAAGTTTGATAACTCTGCCAGAAAATCTATTCGATGACAAATCCAGCATTTGCAAAGCAGTCGAATTCTCCCATACACCACATATATTCCCTGACAGAAAGTTACCGCTAAGAGAGACCTGCGTGAGCTTGACCATATTTGCAAAAGCAGGAAGTGTGCCATTAAGAAAGTTGTGTGAAAGTTTCAGAACAGAGACTTCCGAAAACTTTGCGATTTCATCGGGAATCGGGCCATGAATTAAATTTTCCGATAAATCAAGTGTACCAAGTTTCTTTAGATTTGCAAGGATCATTGGAAACCGCCCCTGCAGCATGTTCGAAACGATTCCAACGGAAATAACCTCGCCTTGGACATTGCAACGGATTCCACACCAGCAACAATGAGAGATATTGCGAGACATCCAGTTTTCTGAATGAGCCCATAATGCTCCTTTTGACTCTACAAAGAAGGTTCTTAGCGTTTCATCTTCCAAAAAAAACCATGACTCGTTCGAAGGCGTGCTCAAGCACCCACGTTGAACGGCACATCCACTAACTATTGTATCTGAAGTATCTTCAACATAAGATGATCTGACTGCAATGTCTTGTGCTCTTGACCATGACGATGCTTGCTGCCTAACCCATGTCACACCGTCATCGGACCCGGCGTAGTACCCGGTACCAACTTCGTGACCAACCGCAATCCATTTATCCAAAACTGAGCTATATGCAACCGAGACCCCAGCATTTGGAAAGACAGATCTTCCGAGTCCAGTCCAGCGCTTCGCATCCTGCGACCAGAGTATCGTATTTGTTTGAGCGTCTGCTACCAAAACCCATTTATCCTGTCCAAAACAAGGACGAAAATACTGAGAGTCCGGGCTATCTAGAATCTGCCCTAGACCCGTCCATGAAATTCCATTGGCAGAGTAAGCAATATGATTTAAACCGAGCCCGGCTGCAACGAATAGAGCTTGTTTATCACTCCAAGCCACTCCGATACAAGCCGCACCGAATATTGTATTCCCAAGCGCGTTCCACTGCATCAGGTCATCCGAATAAGCTAGTGTATTCTTGGATCCTTCTCCTCCGGCCACCCACCTACGTAACTGTCCGCTATATGCAGCATCTAGCCCCTTTGAGTCAAAAATACTGGTGCTGGTTAGCCCGATCCAGTTAATTCCGTCTGCTGTAACACAAATCGCGTTTCTACCTGGCTGGCCTGCAATACCGAGGCCCACGCACCCACTGTCACTGCAGCCGATTCCTCTTCCGTCGGAAAAAAAAGAGCTTTCTGCGTCCTTCACCTCCATCCAGCTAAGTCCATCCTTTGAAAATGCAATCGTGGATCCAGATGGGCCAGGTTGTCCAACAAGAATCCACAGCCTAAACTTTGCACTGTATGTCACAGACATAGGACAAATGGGGACGCTGCTTTGTGAAAGCGTGCTCCAAACTTCTCCATCTATGCTCCAGGATACAACGGACGATCCTTCTACACCTTCTACATTTCCCACAGCCATCCAGTTTATTTGCTGTCTGTTCGCGTAAGAAAGAGGGAGGAAAAAAAAGGCCAAGAAAAATATCAGCATCTCAAATCGATTCTGATCATTCAATCCCTTCCTTTGCGTTCTGTCTATCATGGAAAAACGAACTAAAAAAAGGGAAGAAGAGCCTTCTGCTTAGTACTCTGAAACTCAAAACTCACAATCCGGAACATTGCCAAAAAGTACGTTGTTATTCAAACTTCTTCATACCCGACACGCCTCGGATGGCAGCAGCCTTGGCATATGTCCTTGCACGATCTCCCAGCCTTGATTTGTCGGCATGTTGCAAGGGACAGATGCTTTCCAATGAAGAAAATGCATGACATAATCGCCTGAATCATGGTTGTAATAAAGAGGGAACCAATGATGCCAACGACGAACCAGTCATCGTAACGGAAGAAGATGACGCAAAATTCCAAAACGATATTAAAAAGAGACACGAAAAGGAGAGCCACTCCAGCATTGCTCGACAAATCCTTCTTCAGCCTGTCCAGCTCCGCATCAGAGACAGCTGTGCTAAATCCTGAACGGTCTGTAGTTTGGCGGTTACCCCACGAAACATCATGAAGACGCGCCATAGAGTACAAGGAAAAAGAACCCACCAAAGTTGGAAGAAACAGATAATACGGTATCGCATACAGCAGCAACAGCGCGACCGACCTAAAGTTTCCCGATATCACACCGAGGATGAACGGGGCAGCTGTCACTCCTACTGCACTCCACATTATTATCATTCGAGCTATCGAAGGTTGCACCGCTCCCTTCAAGATGAATTCCCTAATCAGAGAAGCTACTGTGGTCGCTATGACACCTGCATTGATCAGTGCAGTGAAATAAAACAATGGCTTGATAAAATCCCAGTATCTATGAATCCAAGCAAAAAACAAGGTGTAAGCCGAATATAATGACGCGGCGGTGATTATGTAAGGATCAAGACTATGTGACTCATCATCGAGAGCTTCCAGAGCCAAATAGAACGCGGCTCCAAAAACGGCAGGTGCCAAACATGCCAAGGAATAGTTGATGAGTTGGCAAAAGTAGAGCATGAAAATCAAAAATCGGCGATACCAAGGCTGTTTAGAGCGATGTATATACTCTGGATGCGAAAAGACATTCCAGACGTAGCTGGCAAAAGCGCCGTTAATCCATCTCCGACGCTGCTTTACCCAAAGCTCAAATTGGGTCTCTGCCTGGAATTTGAAGCTGGCTCCCTCAACCCACGTAGTATAGGCACCCTTTGGGCCATGCGTTATAAGTGAGTACGAGGGGATTCTATCTTCGGCAATCTTGACATTTGACAACACGAGATCTGTGTCATGGATCGATGTTTGGACCACTTCGCGAAAATGCTCCAAAGGGCTCTGGGTATATTCATCCCATACACCAGCGGCTGCTCTTAGCTGTTGGTGCATTGTAGCTGTCGAGTTTACCGGTGTCCTAACTCGAACCGACGAGACGAGGTGACTGTATCGAATAAATGCACAAGGCCCAGGGAGAACGGGAAGACAACCAATAAGGGCAAAAGCGCCCGTGTACATGGCATAGCTAGCCTCGTAATCAGCACACTGAATGATACGAAATAGCTTCGCTACGGAGATCCAATTCTCGTCGTCACAGTCTTGTTCTGCAGCAGTCATGACTCTCTGGCGTCCCGTGCAACCGCTACATTGCGGATTTCGCTGCATGTAGTTTACCATGGTTCTGAGGCATAAACGATCAAACAGCGTACCTGCATCTGTGAGAAGGACGTAATCGCAAGCCCTTGACCGCCACGTGTTTTTTTCTTCATGATACGTACCAGTGAGTTGTGCTGCAAATGCGCTGAGCATCCACTCTGCCGAGTTGTGCTTCCTTCGATTATCTGCCTTCAGAATTAGGCTGAGCTTTAACCTTCTCTCGCCAAGCCCACCCGACTTG
>JADMIO011837071.1_pt1 | contig 26243 bp, 8 predicted proteins | sample 8958161 | NCBI WGS metagenome assembly JADMIO01 (sample SAMN16585339, study PRJNA669376) | soil metagenome | isolation source: Crop rotation soil | place: USA: Cullars Rotation, Alabama | collected 2011 | reverse complement strand
CTTTCCCCTACGCCTCCTCGAGTGGTGAGCGCAGTCCCGCCGTTCGGTGCGACGGTGAGCAGCCTCAGGGAGGTCACGGTGACTTTCAATCGACCAGTGACTGGAGTGAATGTTGATGACTTCGTCGTGAGCGGAGAACCGGCAACCGGCGTCAGCGGCTCCAACACGACTTATACATTCACGTTTCCGCAGCCTGCCTCGCCAAACGTCGCCATCGGCTGGGACGCCAATCAGGTGATCGTCAATGCCGCGGGCGTTCGAATGATCGGAGAGAGCAACACGTGGACCTACACGATCGTGGACACTGCACCGCCGCTGGTCGCGCAATTGACACCTGCCGCCGGTTCGGTCGTCGGCTCACTGGGCCAAGTGGTGGTCACCTTCGATGAACCCGTGAGTGGTGTGGACGCGGGGGATTTGCTCGTCAACGGCGTTCCCGCCTCAATTGCCTTTGGCAGCGCGCAAGGTCCCTATACATTTCAATTCCCGCAGCCGGCCAGCGGTGTGGTGCAGTTGGCGTGGGCGGCGGGACACGGCATTCGCGATATGGCAAGCCCGGCCAATGCATTCGCGGGCAGCAATTGGACGGTGACGCTCAACCCGCAACTCTTCACCGGGAACGTCATCATCAACGAATTCGCAGCGGCAAACATTCTCTCGCAGTCCGCACTGGATTTCAGTGAATTCAATGTGCCGGAGGACTGGATTGAACTCTACAATCGCGGCACCAACGCGGTGCGTTTGCTCGGCTGGTCATTGAGCGATGATCAAGATGAACCGCGCGTGTGGAACTTTCCCGATGTCACGCTGACCAATGGACAATACCTCGTGGTGTATGCGTCGGGTTTGGATCGAAGAGTTCTGGGCGGGACTAACCGGCTGCACACGAACTTCAAACTGAATCCTTTCGGGAGCTATCTCGGACTGTTCAATGCGGAGTATCCGCCGAAGGCCACTTCGGAATTCGCACCCGAATACCCCGAGCAACGCAACGACTACAGCTTCGGCCTCGTGAGTTCCAACCAGTGGCGTTATTTCACAACGCCGACGCCGGGTGCAGTGAATGGAGCCAGCACCATCACGCAAGTCGCACCCAAACCCAACGTGAACGTCTCGCGCGGCTATTTCGACAAGCCATTCACGCTCATTGCGACCTGTGAATTACCCGGAGCCACGATCCGTTACACGACCGACGGCAGCGAGCCCACCGCGGTGACCGGGTTTGCTTATACGGGCCCAATGGTAATCTCAAATTCCACGGTGCTGCGTTTGGTTGCATTCGCGACGAACACGTTGCCGTCGAAGGCGACCACTCACACTTATCTCTTCATCGATTCAGTGTTGCGCCAGTCGAATAACCCGGGTCCCAGTTTTCCGAACACCTTCGGCACGCAAGGCACGTTTGTTTCCCCGTCGGATTATGAAATGGATCCTGAAATCATGACCAATGCGGCCTACGTGAATCTGGTGACCAATGCATTGCTGTCACTGCCGGTTGTCTCCCTCGCGATCAAGCCCGCGGACATGTGGGATCCAACCAGTGGCATTTATACACATCCTTTGAGCCGTGGCGTGCAGTGGGAAAAACCGTGCTCGTTGGAATTCTTTTCGCCCGACGGGTCGGAAGAAGATTTCCAGGAGGACGCCGGGTTACAGGTTCAGGGCAACGCATCGCGCGAACCGCTAAAGCAGCCCAAGCACCCGCTGAAAGTGCAGTTCAAGGGCGACTACGGTCCCGCAAATTTGAAGCACAAAGTTTTCCCTGATTCGCCGCGTGAAGAGTTCGACTCGGTGAACTTGCGCGTGGATTTCAATTTTTCCTGGCTGCACTGGGACGGCAACCAGCGAACGCGCGGGCAACGCACGCGTGACGCGTGGATGAAGGACTCCATGCGCGCGCTGGGCGGATTGGCCGGCCACAATCGTTACGTTCATCTTTACATCAATGGTGTTTATTGGGGCGTATGCGATCCTTCGGAGCGGCCGGACGCTTCGTTTGCCGCGGCTTATCTCGGAGGCGAGAAGGAAGATTACGACGCCATCAATGAAGCTCAAACCGCAGTCGATGGAGATATTGTGGCACTGAACAAATTGCTGGCGCTGCCCGCCGCAACCACGATTCAGCAATACGATCAGTTCAAACAGTATCTCGATGTGACGCAATTCATCGACTACCTCGTATTGCACTTTTTTGTTGGCCATGAAGATTGGGGCTACCGGAAAAATTTCTACGCAGTCCGCCGCCGCGCTGCGGGCGAAGGCTTCAAATATATTCCGTGGGATGGCGAGAACATCATGGGCCCGGATGTGAATCGGAACGACGTGACCCGATCCGCGGGCGGCACGAGCGACACGACCGGCACTCCGTCCGAGCTGCAACCGAAACTCATGGCCAGCAGCCAGTATCGTCTCGATTTCGCGGACCGAGTGCACCGGCACTTCTTCAACAACGGCGCGCTCATGCCGACCAACACGATCGCGCGTTGGATGAATCGCGCGAAGCAGATCGATTTGGCCATTATTCTGGAGTCGGCGCGCTGGGGCGATTATCGGCGCGATGTCCATATTTATCAGAACGCGCCTTATGAACTGTATGAACGCAACGTTCAGTGGCTGGCGGAGCAGGGTCGGCTGGTAAATACCTATCTTCCGCAGCGCACTGCGATCGTTCTGAACCAATTGCGCGCCCAAGGTCTTTATCCCAACAACACGGCGCCCGTATTCAGCCAGCACGGTGGGCGCATCGCGCCGGGATTCGCACTGACGATGACGGCCACAAACACGATTTATTACACTCTGAATGGTGCGGACCCGCGCGTTTACGGGACAGGAGCCGTTTCACCGCTTTCTCAATCTTACACCGGAGCAATTACGTTGAATGAGTCCACCGTCGTGAAAGCGCGCACGCGTGCGGGCACCAACTGGAGCGCGCTCACCGAAGCGACCTTCGTCGTCAATTCACTCGTCTCACCGCTTCGCATTACGGAAATCATGTACAACCCGATTGGTGGTGATCAGTACGAGTACCTCGAGTTGCAAAACACGGGCACGACGCCGCTCGACCTTGGCAATCATCATTTCATCGGAATTACTTTCAACTTCCCGATCGGCTTCACGTTGAATGCCGGGCAACGGATTCTTTTGGGAAATGGGCTCAACACGAATGCATTCGTGGCGCGGTATCCTGGCGTTCCGGTGGCCGGATGGTTTGGCGGCGCACTGGCCAACAACAATGGCGAGTCGATTGCCGTGCTCGATTCACTGGATCGCGTTGTGACTTCAGTGACCTTCAACGATCGCAACGGCTGGGTGAGCGCGCCCGATGGCGCAGGCTATTCGCTGGAGTTGGTTGATGTGAATGGCGATCCCGACGACGCAGCGAACTGGCGCGCCAGCAGCGCGCAGAATGGAACACCCGGCCAGCCCAATAGTGTGTCGCCACCGCCGCTTCTGGTGTTGAACGAAGTCATGGCGGACAATGTTTCCGCCGTAAACCACGAGGGAACATTTCCCGATTTCGTGGAGCTGTTTAATCCGACGGTGAATCCCATCGACCTCACGAGTTGGAGCCTAACTGACGACAGTTTCCCGCGGAAGTATGTGTTTCCAAATGGGACGACTGTTCCGGCCGGCGGTTATCTCGTTGTTTGGTGCGATACCAATGGAGTGACGAGCGGTCTGCACAGCGGTTTTGCTCTCGGACGCAACGGCGAAACGGTTTCACTCTACGACTCGAGTTCTGAGCGTGTGGACTCCATCTCATTTGGACCGCAAGTCGCCAACTTCACGGTCGGGCGCGTCGTTGGTAACTGGACTCTGACCACAGCCAGCCCTGGTATTGCGAATGTCGCCGCGCCGCTCGCCGCCGCATCGTCGCTTTCCATCAACGAATGGCTCGCCGATTCCGTGCCGGGCGCCGACGACTTCATCGAATTGTTCAATACGAATGCTACTGCGGCAGTGGCGTTGAAGAATCTTTACCTCGGCGTCAGCAACGAGATTTATCAAATCAAGTCTCTGTCGTTCGTTGGAGCGCGTGGTTATATTCCCTTGTTGGCCGATGGCAACGCAGGCGCGGATCACCTCAATTTCAAACTGCCCGCCGCCGGCGCGACGATTGCCCTCTATGACTACAATGGGTCGGAGTTGCAGCGAGTCGTTTACGGCCTGCAGTCACAAGGTGTGTCGCAGGGACGGTTTCCGGATGGCGCGACCAACACCCCGTTCACGTTCTTTGCCGGCAGTGTCAGTCCTGGCACGACGAATTACGTCATCAACTACACTGGGCCAGTAATCAATGAAGTGCTCGCGCGCAATGCGAGCGCAGTGAGTGGGCCATGGGGCAACTACGCGGATTATCTCGAACTTTATAACCCCAATCCGACGAATTATCCGTTGGGCGGTTTCGGACTGAGCGATGAGGCCGGCCGCATCAAGTTCGTGTTTGCGCCGGGCACGACCATCGCCGCGAATGGCTACCTTCTGGTGTGGTGCGATAGCGGGCACGCCGTGAGTTCGAACGGCACGTTCAACGCTGGTTTCTCATTATCGGCCAGCAGCGGCGGCGCGTATCTGTTCAACAGCGGCGGCCAACTCGTCAATTTTGTCGAGTACGGTTTTCAAGTGAGAGACTTGCCGATCGGTTTGAGCGGAGGCCAATGGCGTTTGCTTTCCGCGGCAACGCCCGCGGCGGCAAATGCCGCGGCTGCAACGTTGGGTGCTTCCGGTAACCTGCGCATCAACGAATGGATGGCGGCCGCTGAAAGTGATGACTGGCTTGAACTGCACAATCTTGATGCGTCGCCGGTGGCTTTGTCCGGACTATTCCTTACCGACGATCCATCACTGGCAGGTTTGAGTAATACGCCGATTGCCGCGCTGAGTTTTATCGGCGGAAAAGATTTCGTCCAATGGATCGCCGACGAGACTCCGAGTGCAGGCCGCGATCACACACGGTTCGATCTGGATCAGGACGGTGACAACATTCGTCTTTACGACGGCAATTTTTCCATCATCGACAGCGTCAGCTTTGGCGCGCAACTTCCGAACGTATCGCAGGGCCGCCTGCCTGATGGCACTTCGAACATCGTAAGCTTCCCCGCCTCTGCGACGCCCGACGCGAGCAATTATCTCCCGCTGCCTGACGTCGTGATCAATGAAGCACTGACGCATACGGATCTGCCGCTGAAAGATTCGATCGAGATCCAAAACATCGGCCCGAGCACCATCGACCTCAGCGGGTGGTTCATCAGCAATTCACAAACGCCATTGCAGAAGTTCCGGATTGCTCCTGGCACCATGCTGACGCCCGGCGCGTTCAAGGTTTTCGACGAAGGCGATTTCAACGCGGACGGCAGCGGCACCGGCACGAACTTCACGCTCAACTCGGCGCACGGCGATTCCATTTACCTCTCTCAAACTGACGGCGCAGGCAATCTCACCGGCTATCGCGCGCAAGTGAGTTTTGGCGCGGCCGAGAACGGTGTTTCATTCGGCCGTTTTGCCACGAGCGTCGGCGAAGATTTCACCGCCATGGCGCAGCGCACGTTGGGTGCTTCGAACGGCTATCCCCGGATCGGTCCGGTAATCATCAACGAAATTATGTATCACCCCAACAGCGGCGGGATTGAGTACGGCGAAGAGGAATTCATTGAATTGCACAATGCGAGCGGCACTGCGGTGCCGATGTTCGATGCCGCGCGCCCGACAAATGTTTGGAAATTGAGCGGCGGAGTGTCATTCAACTTCTCTTCCGCCATTACGATTCCAGCCGGTGGCTCGTTGCTGCTGGTTGATTTCGATCCAGCAATCAACATTTCGGCTATGCTGAATTTCCGTGCGAAGTATGGCACCAATGGAACTCTGGTCGGTCCTTATTCCGGACGCCTGAACAACGCCGGGGAGGCAATCGAGCTCTACCGTCCGGACGCGCCGCAGACTGCACCGCATCCCGACACGAACTTTGTGCCAATGATCCTGGTGGATCGCGTCAATTACTCACCCTCCGCGCCATGGCCGATGGCAGCCGATGGCGGCGGCGCGTCCCTGCAACGCAAAGCTTCTTCGCTTTATGGCAACGAGCCGTTGAATTGGAAAGCGGAACCGCCGACTTCGGGAAGCACGAACGTTCAAGGAGCACTTGTGGCGCCCACAGTTGCCACCCAGCCCACCAACCGCACAGTGGCGTTGAATGACAGCGTGAGTTTCACCGTTGTCGCCAGTGGCAGCGTTCCGCTCGATTACCAATGGCAACATGCGGGGACCAACTTGCCCGGCGGCAACAGCGCGACGCTCACGATTAGCGGAGCTCAATTGAGTGATGCTGGAACCTATCGCGTGATCGTGACGAACCTCGCCGGCAACGTCACGAGTCAGGACGCAATCTTGACGGTGCTTGCGCCGCCGACCATCAGCACGCCTCCGCAAACTCAAACGGCGGTGGCTGGATCCATTGTGCAATTGAGCGTTACCGCCATTGGCACGGCTCCGCTGCATTATCAGTGGCGAAAAGACGGCGCGGACTTGAACGGTCAGAACGCGGCCCAACTGACGTTGAACAACGTGCAACCACTGAGCGCTGGCAACTACACAGTCGTGATCACCAATATTGCAGGATCGATCACGAGCTCGGTGGCTATCCTCACGATCATCGTGCCGCCGACGATTACGAGTGATCCGGCTGACGCCACCGTGTTCGATGGTGATTCTGCCACGTTTATGGTTTCTGCGACTGGCACTGCGCCGCTCACGTATCAGTGGCGGCGTAATCAAATCAACATTCCCGGCGCCAACAGTGCGAGTTACACGATTAGTGCAGCGCATTCGAGCGATGAAGGATTGTATTCTGTGTTCGTGACGAATGTCGCTGGCAATGCGACCAGCCTCCAGGCTCAATTGCGCGTCAACAGCGCCCCGTTCCTCGGCAGTCCGAAGCTGCGTGCAGACGGGGCTTTCGAGTTCAAGTTGAACGGGGCGACCAATCGCGTTTACGCGGTGGAATTCACCACCAACTTCACCGGCTGGACGAACCTGACTAATTTCAATCTAAGCAGCCCGCAAACTACCATTATTGATTCGACTGCTTCGAATGCGAACACACGATTCTACCGCGTAAGAACCGGGCCTTGAGCAATGCTTTTACAATAAGCTGCTTGAACCCGCGAGGGGGGAGCGCCATTTTAGCCCCTCATCTTGTAAAACCTTTATGAAGTCCAATCCATCCCAGGCAGCTCACAAGTGCGCACGTCGGTTGGCTTTCAAACTGGGCTGGGTGCCCTTGATTGCCCTTGCGGTTTGCCTTTCGCCGCTGCGCGGCAGCGCCCACCAGGTCGTCATCAACGAGATCATGTATGACAGCTTCACGCACGGTACGAACGAGGAATGGATCGAGCTTTACAACTCCGGCACCAACAGCGTGAACGTCGCCGGTTGGAAATTCACTAAAGGCGTCACTTACGATTTTGCTCCGACCAATTTCCCCGCCGGAGGCTATCTGATCATCGCGGCGAATGTGGCGTGGTTCAACACCGCCTACCCTGGTCGTGAATACGTCATGGGCGGCTGGACCGGCACACTGGCCAATAACGGCGAAGCCATTCGCATCGAAGATGCCGAGGGCAACAAAGTTGATGAAGTTGATTACTCTACCGAAGGCGATTGGGCGCGGCGCATCCGTGTGCAGAGCGGCACGCATTTCGGCTGGGACTGGTTCGCTGCCCACAGCGGCACCGTCTCCAATAAAACGTTGGAGCTGATTAATCCGAACATCCACGCCAATTCTGGACAAAACTGGGCTGCCAGTATTGTCGATGGCGGCACACCGGGCGCGGTGAACTCCGTATTCACCAACAACTCGCCTGCGTTGATTTTGGAAACGGCGCACCTTCCCTTGGTTCCGCGGTCCACTAATTCCGTCATCATTACCTCGCGCATCATCGATCCCATCGGCAGCAACATCGCCGCGCGGCTCTTCTATCGCGTCGATGCGAATCCGCAAACCAGCCCGTTCATTCCCGTGCCGATGCTCGACGATGGCGCGAACGGCGACGGGCTCGCGGGTGATTCCATTTACGGCACTGTCCTTTTACCCCGCGCCAACGGGACCATCATTGAATACTACGTTGAAGCCGTCACGAGCACGGGCGTCACCAATACCTGGCCGCGCCCGGCGAACACCGGCGGGGGCGTTCTCGCGCAGGCCGCCAATGCGCTCTACCAGGTTGATGATTCCACTTATGGCGGCGACCAGCCCCTCTACCGCGTCATCATGACCGAAGCTGACCGCGTGACGCTGAACCAAATCGTGAGTTCAGATCGAAACAGTGACGCGGCGATGAACTCGACATTCATCACCATCGACGGGACCGGTTCTGAACTGCGTTACCTCAATGGCACCCGCATCCGCGGCGCGGGCAGCCGTGGCGCAAACCCACCCAATCTCCGTGTGAATATTCCGGCCGACAACCCGTGGAAAGGTGTCAATGCCATCAACCTGAACACCCAATTTACCCATGCGCAGTTGGCTGGTTACGCGCTCGCCGCCCGTTCGGGCTTGGATGCGGAGGCAGCGCGGGTCGTACAAGTGCGTGTGAACGGCGTGAACCTCGCCTCGGCTGGTTCCCCGCAGTTCGGTTCCTATATTGCCACCGAGGTGCCGGACAATGATTTCGTGGATTCTCATTTTCCGCTCAACAATGATGGGAATATTTATCGTGGCTCTTCTGGAGGTCACGCAGCGAACTTGAATTACCTCGGAACCAACGTGAACTCTTACCTCGCGGCGGGTTATTCGAAGGAAAACAATCGTTCCGAAAATGATTGGAGTGATTTGATCAACCTCACCTTCACGCTCTCCCCCGGAACGCCCAATGCGGTTTATGCCAATGCCGTGCGCCAAATTGTGAACGTGGAAAACTGGGCGCTCTATTTTGCGCTTTACACGTTGACGCTCAGCGGGGAAACGAGCCTGGGCACTGGCTTTGGCGATGACTTTGGGATGTATCGCGGCGGGACGGACCCGCGTTTCGTTTTGTTGCCTCACGATTGGGACACGATTCTCGGCCAGGGTTCCGGAGCGAATTTCTCAACGGGCATTACTCCTTTTCGTGCGACCGCCATTGTGGCGATCAACCGGTTTCTGAAGCACCCGGAATTCGTTCCCATTTATTACGCAACGCTCAAGCGCTTGCTCGACACCACATTTTCGGACGAACAGGAGAGCCGAACGCTGGATGAGGTGCTCGGCTCATGGGTCCCCGCGAGCACAATCACCGCGATGAAAATTGCGGCCACCAACCGGAATCTTTACGTGCGGTCCCAAATTCCTCTCGAACTGACCGCTTCCTCTCCGCTCTTTCCGGTCTCCGGCTTTCCGCAAAGCGCTACTGCGACTGCCCAGTTGTTTGGGTTTTCAGACGTCATCAATACACGCACTGTTCTCGTCAACGGCTCCACTTCCGTGTGGTCCGCATGGGAAGGGCGATGGACCAATAATGCGGTTGCTTTACGTCCCGGCATCAATCGTGTCCTTGTGCAAGCACTCGGTGCCAACGGTATGGAGTTCGCGCGCACCAACATCGACATCTGGTACAACGTTGCGGGCACGAATGTTTCAGGAGTGATCGCGAGCAGCGGGACCTGGAATGCGGCCAACGGACCCTTCAATGTCACGGGCAACATTGTGGTGCCAGCGGGAGTGACCCTGACGATTGAGCCGGGCGCTACGATTTTTATGGGAGCGGGCACAACCTTCACCGTGAATGGCAGGCTTCTGGCGCAGGGAACTGACCTCGCGCACATCCGGTTCACGCGTGTGCCCGGAGGTGGTAACTGGGGCAGTCTTGATTTCATCAACACGACGAACGAGAGCCGGCTTGAATATGCGGACATTGACTCGTGCGCTGGCACCACGATTGGTGGACACGCGGCGGAGATGCACGTCAACGGCGGCTCGATTGTGTTTTTCGATCACCTCGTGTTCGCGAACACGCCGGCGCAGGAATACATCTCGTTCGATGCGAGCTCGTTTGTGGTGCAGAACAGCGTGTTCCCGACTTATCCCTGGGCGCCCAGCGCTCCGGAAATGTTGCACGGCGTGAACGGCATTCCGGCGAACGGTTACGGAATCTTTCGCGGCAATTACTTCGGACACACATTTGGTTTCAACGACACAATCGATTTCACCGGAGGGCAGCGGCCTGGCCCGATTTTGCAAATCATCAACAACGTCTTCGACGGCGCCGGTGACGATCATCTCGACCTGGATAGCGCGGATGCCTGGATCGAAGGAAACATTTTCATGCATGTGCATCGCGATCCGAACCGGACGGACAATCCTCTTGATACGGCGAGCGCGATTTCCGGCGGGATTGATTTCGCCGGCCAGTTCCCCGAATGGACCATCATCAACAACTTGTTCTACGACGTTGACCATGCCTTCCTGAATAAAGGGGGCAGCAGTCCCGGAGCGGGCCGGGTGATTTTCGTCAACAACACGCTGGTGCATGTGGCCAAGGAAAACGGCTCCGGATTGACCAATGACATCGCGGCCTTCGACTTCACGGACGATTCCGTTCCATTGCCGGCCCCGAGTTACGGCGCCGGCACTTATATTGCGGGCAATATCATTTGGGACACGCCAGCTCTCGTCGTGAATTACAATCCCAGCAACCACACCGTGATTTTCGAAAACAACATTCTGGCCCTGCCATGGAGCGGTCCGGGTACGAACAATATTGTCGCCGATCCACGGCTGAATCTCGGTCTCATCGCGAACATCACCAACGCGGATTGGAAAACGGTGAAGGCGGCGCTGACGCCACGGTCCGGTTCACCGGCATTTGGAGCGGGATTGGGTGGATATGATGCCGGAGGGATGAATCCGCCCGGTTTGTTGCTGACCGGAGCACCTGTCGGGGTGACGACGAATCGCTCCGCGACTCTCACGGTTTCTCCCGGCGGAGCTTTTTATTGGGGCAGTGTCGTGCCGCCATACCTTTGGGGTTACACGCATTTTAAATGGAAGCTCGATAACGGTCCGTGGAGCGCTGAGATCTCGATTACGAATTCCGCGACATTCACGGTGAGCAATCTCGCCAACGGAGCCCATGGCGTCAGCGTGGTCGGCAAAAATGACGCGGGTTACTATCAGGACGACCCGTTCCTTTATCCCACGAATTCCATGCTGCCGGCGCATGCGACTTCGCGCTTCTGGTTTGTTGTGACCAATCCCCCTGGCCGCGTCGTGTTGAATGAAATTCTGGCGCGCAACGTTCACGCTTTCGAACAGGCAGGCAAAACGCCGGACGTAATCGAGTTGTTCAATCCAGGCACCACCACAGTGGACCTCGGTGGCAAAGGAATCACCGATGACCCGACCAAGCATTACAAATTTATCTTTCCGACCAATGCGACTCTGGCGCCCGGGCAATTTCTGCTCGTCTTCGCCGACAACGAGAACAACGGAAGCGAATTGCATCTGGGTTTTGGTCTGAACCAGAGCGGCGACGTTATTTACCTCTACGAATCCATGGCGAATGGTGGCGCGCTGATCGATTCAATCAAGTTTGGTTTGCAGCTCGAAGATCTTTCCATCGGCCGGCTGGCGGATGGATCTTGGTCTCTGAACTATCCGACAATTGGCGCTCCCAACATCGCGTATCCAGTCGGCGACATTTCGCTTTTGAAAATAAATGAATGGCTGACCGATGCGACGGTCGGGAACGACTTCATTGAAATCTACAATCGCGACACGCTGCCAGTGAACATCGGGAATGCTTATTTGAGCGACACGCCTTCAAGCGCTCCGCTCTTGCACCAGGTCCCACAACTCAGCTTCCTCGCCGCGAACAGCTATTTTCCATTTGTTGCGGATGGCGACGTCGAACAAGGCGCGGACCACGTTTCATTTCAGCTCTCACCCGATGGCGGCTCGGTTTTGCTTTCGAGTTCGAACGGGGCCGCAATCGACCTGATCCTTTACGGCCCGCAATCCACTGATGTCTCGGAAGGACGCACCCCCAATGGTGAGGAAGCACGCAGCTTCTTTACTCTGCCAACACCCGGAGGGCCGAATCCGTCGGTCGTGACCAACGTTGTAATCACGAACATCACGACGACCCTCGTCAATTTTGCAAACTCCTTCCGCTACGATGTCTCGCGAACGGATTGGGGCACGCTGTGGCGCACGCCGGAATTCGACGACTCGGGCTGGGGTGAAGGACTCGGAGCACTTTACTACGTCAATGGTGGCGGCTCGCTGCCCGTGCCGGTGAACACGATCCTTCCCATCGTCGGGACGCCGCTTCCCACCACCGTTTATTTCCGAACCCACTTCAACTGGGATGGAAACCCTGAGGGAACGAACCTGTATCTTACTCACGTCATTGATGACGGGGCCGTGCTCTACCTGAATGGGCAAGAGGCTTTTCGCTATAACATGGCGCCAGCGCCGGCAAACATTACGTATTTCACGTTTGCCACCGGCAGTGTAAACGGCGATGCCGCCATTCAGGGGCCGGTGCCGATTCCGGCTACAAACCTCGTGTTGGGCGATAACGTCCTCGCTGTCGAAGTGCATCAACAGAATTCCGGCAGTTCGGATGTGTCGCTGGGCCTCATGGTCGAGAACACCATTCGCATCACCAATTTCATTGCCACCCGGCTCGTGCTCAATGAAGTCATGGCCTCGAACAAAAGCTTCACCAACGCAGATGGGACCATCACCGACTGGATCGAGATTTATAACCCGGGCGCAGTCGCGGCGGACTTGAGTGATCTGAGCTTGAGCGATGATTTCACACTGCCACGGCGCTGGGTCTTTCCTGCGGGCGTTTCCATTCCGGCGCGCGGCTATCTCACCGTGAAATTTGATCCCGGTTCGCCGGCCAGCACCAACGCGGGGCCCAACCTCAATACCGGCTTCGGTTTCAACTCGGGCGGCGACACGGCGCTGTTGTTTGACAGGGTGTCGCGCGGTGGCGCGCTGCTCGACTCCGTTCAGTTTGGCCTTCAAGCCGCGGACTTCACCATCGGCCGCGTGCCCAATGGCAGCGGCGCGTGGACGCTCACCTTGCCGACGGAAGGCGGGTTGAACCTGGCGGCGGCGCTGGGAAATGTAGGTGGGTTGCGTGTGAACGAATGGATGGCGGACCCTGCCAGCGGTGATGACGATTATTTCGAGCTGTTCAATCCCAATCCGCAACCGGTTGCGCTCGGCGGCTTGTATCTCACGGATGATTTGAATGCGCGGACGAAATATCGCATTCCAAGCCTTTCGTTCATCGGCATCGGCGTGCACGCGTTTACCGAATTCAAGGCCGATGATAATCCGCAGAACGGCGCCGACCACACGAACTTCAAGCTCTCCGCCGGCGGCGATTCCATTGCCGTTTTCGGCACAGACGGACTGACGCTGATTGATAAGTACACCTTTGGCGCGCAGCAGAATCGAGTATCGGAAGGCCGCTTCCCTGATGGCGCCACCAACATCGTGCGGTTCCCCAATTCACCCACGCCAGGACAAGCCAACTTCCTGCCTTTCAACGATGTGCTCATCAATGAAGCGCTCACGCACAGCGATCCGCCGTTGGAAGATGCCATCGAATTGTTTAATCCGACCGCCAGCCCCATCAACATCGGCGGCTGGTATTTGAGCGATTCGCAGTTGGAGCCGCGCAAGTTCCGGATTCCGGACAACACGATCATTCAGCCCGGCGGTTTCGTCGTGTTCTATGAATACCAGTTCAATCCCACGCTGGTGTTCCCGAGCTTTTCGCTGAGCTCGGCCAATGGCGACCAAATCTTTTTGTCGCTCACGGACACCAATGGGAACCTGACGGGCTACCGTTCGTCGGTGGATTTCGGGCCGCAGGTGAATGGCGTCACGTTCGGGCGTTTCCAGACGAGCATTGGATCGGATTTTGTGGCGATGACGGCGCGCACGCTCGGTGCCGACAGCCCAGCCACGGTGCAGGAATTCCGCACAGGGCAGGGCAGGACGAACGCGGCGCCGAAGATAGGCCCGGTGGTCATCAACGAGATTCACTATCACCCGCCCGAACTCGGAACGAATGACAATACGCGCGATGAATTCATCGAACTCTACAATACCGGCGGAAGCGCGGTATCTCTTTTTGATGTCGCGCATCCGACGAACACGTGGCATCTGCGCGGCGCAGTGGATTTCGATTTTGCAGCGAACACGTCGATTCCGGCGGGCGGGTACTTGCTCGTCGTGGGCTTTGACCCGAACACGAACGCAGCCACATTGACCGCCTTCCGCGCGGTCTATGGAATTGGACCGGGCGTTGCAATCGTCGGTCCCTGGGATGGCAAGCTGGCCAACGATGATGATGAAGTTCGTTTGAACATGCCGGACGAGCCGGACTTGAATGATGTTCCGTATGTATTGGCCGAACGCATTCACTATCTCGATTCGGCTCCGTGGCCGGCGGCGGCAGACGGGAACACGAATGGAACAGGCATTTCATTGCAGCGTGTTGTCCCGCTCAATTTTGGCAACGACCCGGTGAATTGGATTGCGGGCACGCCAACGCCTGGAGCAGTCAACGGCGCAGCGGCCACGCCGCCGCCCATCATTACGTTGCAGCCGACCAACCGCACGGTAACGGCTGGATCGCCCGTGACCTTCGTGGCGTCCGCGAGTGGTTCACCTGGATTGCAATATCAGTGGAGATTTAACGGAGTGGATATTCCGAACGCGACGAATGCCTCTTACACCGTGTTCGGGGCGCAATTCGCCCAAGCGGGCGGCTACTCAGTGCGCGTCGTGAACGTGGCGGGCGCCGCACTCAGTGCCACGGCAGTGCTTTCGATTGAATCCGCGCCGCAAATTGTTTTTCAACCGCAGGACAGAAATGTAGCCCTCGGCGGCACGGCCACATTCTCAGTCGGTGTACGCGGCACCGCGCCGCTTGAGTTCCGCTGGTTCAAGGACGGCACGCTGTTGCCCGCGGCCATTCAGCCGAACCTCGTTCTGAACAACGTGCAGGCGCCGAACCTGGGAAATTATTTTGCAATTGTCTCCAACGCATTTGGCTCCATCACAAGTGCCGTCGCATCGCTGCAAATCAGCACGCCTCCACAAATCACGTCGCAGCCGACCAACCAAACAGTGATTGTCGGCCAGAATGTGGCTCTTACCGCCGGAGTGACGGGCAGTTCGCCGTTGTTCCTTCAATGGTATTTCAATGGCCTTCCACTGGCCGGCGCCAACAGTGCCAGCCTGGCATTCGCGAATGTGCAGCCCGCGCGCGCCGGCACCTACAGTCTTTTTGCCAGCAATGCCGTCGGCACCCTGTTCAGTTCGAATGCGACGTTGGTTGTGATTGTGCCGCCGACGGTGACGATTGTCGCGACGGACGCGAGCGCCGCGGAAGCCGGTCTGGCGCCGGGCGCGTTCAGGATTACGCGTGCGAACGGCAGCAGCAACGTGGCTTTGACAGTGAATTATTCAATCGAAGGGACGGCGCAGAATGGAGTGGACTATCAGTCCATTCCAGCTTCTGTGGTGCTTTCGCCAGGAACGAACTTCGTGGTCGTGAACATCCTGCCCATCGATGATGCATTGGTGGAGGCGAATGAAACAGTCACGTTGCGGCTGCTCGCATCGCTGGACTATCTGGTCGGCTCCGCGAGCAACGCCACGGTGACTATCGCGGACAATGACAATCTACAGCCCACGGTCGCAATCACCGCACCGACGAACAACACGTTCGTGCCCGTGACACCGACCAATATTCTTTTAGCGGCCACAGCTAGTGATCCGAACGCGGGACAGTCCGTGGGTGTGAGCTTTTACTTTGGCACGAACAAGGTAGGAACGGTGCTCGCGCCGCCTTACCAGTTCACCTGGACCAACCCGCCGTCGGGCAGCAATCTTCTCGTTGCCGTGGCCACGGATAACTTCGGACTGAGCGCTACTTCTGCACCGATTGCGTTAAGCATCAACGGGCCGCCTGCGGTCAGCATCACGAGCCCGGCGAACGGCGCGAATGTGCCGGGGGGAGGCAATCTTCTCATCACCGCGTCGGCAACGGACACCAATGGCGGCGTGGCTCGTGTGGACTTCTATTTGAACGGCGCGTTTGTCGGCACATCCACGAACGTTCCCTACAGCGCGACGGTTGTGAATCCACCACAGGCGGCCTATCAAGCCTTTGCCATTGCGCGCGATTCATTCGGCCTGAGTTCCACCTCCGCCGTGGTGCAATTCTTCGTGGTTCCTCCCAGCACCAATTTCGCGGACATGTTCGCCAACCGCGGTTTCCTCAGCGGATACACAAATTACAAGACAGCAAATAACCTGGCCGCCACCAAGGAATCCGGGGAGCCAAATCACTATTCGCCGAACGCGGGCGGCAAGTCGGTGTGGCTCTCGTGGGTCGCGCCAGGAAGTGGTGTCGTCACCATCGATCTGAACGGCAGCGGGTTCGATACGGTGATTGGTGTTTACACCAATGCGCCGGGCGTTGCGCCCGCCGTAAATAATTTAATCAAAGTTGCGGAAAACGACGACAACGGCGCGTCGCTGCAAAGCAAGGTCACATTCACGAACAATATTCCTGGCGCGGTTTTCCATATCGCGATCGATGGATACAACGGTGATTCGGGCAACATTATCATGCGTTTGAGCCTGCCGAATTCTCCGCCGGTGATCACAACGCAACCGATCAGCCAGACCCGAGAGCTGGGAAGCAATGTGATCTTTACCGTGGCGGCGAGCAGCCCGACGGCACTGAGCTATCAATGGCGCTTCAATGGCAATAACATTGGCGGCGCGAATAATGCGTCGTTCGCCATCAACGGCATCCAGCAATCCGACGCCGGCAACTATGACGTGCGTGTCTCGAATGTATCGGGCTCCGTTACCAGCGCCGTTGCAGTGCTGACCGTGGGTGGAGATCTGGTGCCGCTTGCCGTGTTCGCCCGGATGACGAACAACGTTTTCACCATGACGTTCACCGGCGGTGTCACGAACCGCGGGTACATCGTCGAGAGTTCCACCACGCTGACGAATTGGAATTACTTTGGGACCATCGTTACCACGGGAGCGGTAACTGTCGTTGACACAAATCCACCGCCCGCTCCGGGAACGCTTCGGGCATTTCGCTCAAGGCTGGGACCGTGAGGAAACACTGAGGCGAATGGCTGGAAAAAGGGACTCCAAACCGCATCTTCGCAGGTCTAGTTGGTTGGCTGAATTCCTGTGTAGCTGGTATAGGCCATGAAAACATACCGTCCCGTTTTTTTGATCGTCATAGGCCTCGTCATTGGTGCGTTTGCCGGTTGGTTTACTGCGCGGCATCAGTTCTCGAAGTGGGCGACAAGTTTTGCCGCAGCCGAGACACTACCAAATCTTGGAGATGCCCATCGAGCGTTACTGGCACTACGCCGTGGAGATACGAACGGCGTGATTGAGATGTTGGAGTTGCGGCTGGACTCAGAGGTCATCGCCCTCAGCACTTTGGCCTCGGACGAAGCAGACGCAAAGAAGCGCGCCGGGTATATGCGGGCTTTGAGGCGTGTTCGCGACTATCGAGCTACACACCCGCGCAAGACAGATTCTCCAGAGATTGATCGGCACGTGGCGGCTTCTCTTGCCTCCACCGGCAATGAGGCCAGCAAATGACGATGCCTTAACGGGACTAGCGAACGCGGCTGGTGCGCCGGGACCGAATCAGTTCCCCGGCGTTGCATCTCCCGGTTCCAGTCCAAGCGCCCACTTGATGCCGCCGAGCACGTGTCTTTGGTATTTCTTGTTTTCCCAGACATCTTCTCGATGGCCCAGCGACGTATAGAACACTTTGCCGGTGCCGAATTCTTTGCACCACGACACCGGGAAGTAGCCGGTCTGCTTCTTGTTGTTGGGATGTTTGTCCAGCCCGAGAAGATTATGGACGGTCGAGCGATCGAAGCTCTTGATCAGGTAAACTTCCTCCTGTTCCAGGCAGAACGATTCGCCGAAATGTTTTACCGCAGGATGGCTCATGTCCTGCACCAGGCACTCGATCCCGACCTGCGCACCGTGCGTTTGAAACTCACCGCCGAGCATCTCGATGTAGGGCCGAAAACCATGAAACGTGTCGCTGCCGGAATGCATCGCAATGAACGCGTGGCCTTGCTTCACCCAATCGATGAAGCCTTGTTTATCAGGCAAAGGAAGGTTGCCCGTCGTATTCGCAAAGATGACGCCATCGTAGTTTTTCAGATTTTCAGGACTTAATTTGACCAGACTTTCCTTCACTGCCGCGTCGAAATCATTCTGTGCGGCTTTGGCCTTTTCAGGATCGAACGCGGCCAAGTCGCCCTGGAACTTTTTTTCCGCAGCTTCGAACTTCTTCAAATCGGCTTGAAAGTTTTCCTGCGCCTTGTCGCTGGCGCCCGCGGCCGGTTCTTTGGGACGCTGCGGAGCGTTGGGTTTCTGCGGCACTTTGATGTTGGGCTGTTGCGCATAATCAACAATCGTAAAAGCGCCGCTTTCTTTGGCAATTTGAGCCAGCACCTTCTCCGCCGTGGGAATGGAACTATGCCGAAATTCCGTCGTCACGGTAACAACAAGAATCTTTTTGGGCGCAGCAGAAGCGCTGAAAAGAATCCCGCACAGGCTGAAAGCGAGCGCAAGCTTCATCCGGAGTGAAATGATGTTCATGATCGTTTGTGTTGTTGTGCAGACGGTTGCAGGCGAGATAAATTCGATGCGGAAATCCCCTGCGGGTAAGTTTGAATATTGAAGATCGAACATTGAAGGTCGAAAGTCCCGCCACGGCATGATCCGATCATTCGCTTTCACAACGCAGGGCAAACTGCACAGCGCAGACCTTCAACGCTTCCTCATGCCGACTCTGTTGAGCGATACGAACCTCTTTCTCTGGATCGATCTGGAAAATCCAACGCCGGAGGACGTGAAATTTATTCTCGAAGACCTCTTCCATTTTCATCCGCTTTCCATTGAGGACTGTGTAAAAGAAAGCCAATCGCCGAAGGTCGAGGAATATACACCCAAAGAAGGCGACAAGTTTTCGCCGTATCTTTTCATGGTGATTCATGCGGTTGATTACAGCCGCAAGGACTGCGTCTTCGGAACGAGCGAGTTGGACTTTTTTCTCGGGAAGAATTTTCTCGTGACCTACCACACGGTGCCGCTGCGCGGTATTTCCCAGGTCGAAGAAATGTCCGTAAAAGGAACGTTGGGTGTGGCGCGCGCACCGGATCGCGTTGCGCACAAGCTGCTGGATTCATTGGTGGACAACTACAAACCGGCCCTTGAAGAGCTCTCGATGGAGATCGCCGAGTTGGAGACCGCGGCGTTGGAAAAACCGTCGAAAGACACCTTGAACCGAATCATCGCGGTAAAGAAGGAGGTCTATCATCTGCGGCGTATTATTGGGCCGCAAAGCGAAGTGCTGGCGCGGTTCGCGCGCGGTGAGTTCAAGATCATCCGGCCTCATTTGGTCCCTTATTATCGCAATGTGTATGACGCTCTTTTTCACATTTCGGAAATGGCGCAAAATTATGCCGATTCGCTGACGGGAATTCTTCAAGTCTACTTGAACATGTCTTCGAACCAGACTGGTGAAGTGGTGAAGTTGCTCACCCTCATTACGGTTTTGACCACGCCACTCATGATCGTCGGCACCTGGTACGGCATGAATTTCAAAGACATGCCCGAGCTTTCATGGAAGCACGGCTATTGGGTCGCCGGTGGTTTGATGGCCGTTTCAACGGTCTTCACGTGGGTTTACTTCAAACGAAAAAAGTGGTTTTAGCCGATGCCGAGCAAGAGCAGCTTTCTTGATAAAGTGCTGGGGCGGTTGCCACGCCTGGACAAGGAGGGACTGCAAAGTGTCGTCGAACGATTGGCCCACGAACGCGCGTTCCTCGAAACACTTTTCAACACGATCGAGGATGGCGTTCTGGTCCTGGATGAAGATGGTCGCATTGGCTACTTCAATGATGCGGCCATTCGCTTGCTTGGCTTGCCTCAAGCGGCCGAAGGACAAACGATTCGCCGTTTCCTGCCGGAGCTGGATTGGGACCAAATAGCCGCCATGGATCGCGCGGGCGGCCAGAGTGTCGCGCGGCACGAGTTTGAAATTCATTACCCTCGTCCGCGTTTCCTCCATGTCTATGCTGCGCCGCTTGATGCCGGACACCGCGGTGGAAGTGGCGTGGCCTTGATTCTTCACGACGCCACCGAAGCGCGAGAGAAGACTTTCGCCGCCATCGAGAGCGAACGCAGCCAGGCGCTCACGATGTTGGCGGCAAGTGTGGCGCATGAGATTGGCAATCCGCTCAATGCCCTGAGCATTCACTTGCAATTGCTGGAGCGCGAAGCAAAGCGATTGAGGAAGCTTGTTCCAGAAATTCGAGATCGCTCGCGTGGTTCGAAGCAGCTTTCCTCCGCCGGCAATGACGTGATGGAAATCGCCCTGAAGGTGGAGCGGTACCTTGGCGTCGCCCAGGGAGAAATCACCCGCCTCGACTACATCATCACCCAGTTCCTCCAGGCCATTCGGCCCGAGGCGCCCCAAATTCAAATGGCGTCTCTGAACGACGTGGTGCGCGAAACACTTGAGTTGTTGCGGCCGGAAATCGAGAACCGCGGGATCAACGTGGACGAGAATCTTTCGGAGAAGATCGCGCTCACCCCCATCGACCCAGGGCAGATGAAGCAGGTGCTGGTGAACCTTTGCAAAAATGCGCTTCATGCCATGACCCGCGGCGGCGTGCTCACTCTGTGCACGGAGGCGCGTGAGGATGGCGTATGCCTGGTGGTGAAGGATACAGGCGGGGGGATTCCGCAGGATATGCTGAGTCGAATTTTCGAGCCGTTTTATACGACCAAGAAAAAAGGCAGCGGGCTGGGACTCATGATTGTGCAGCGCATCGTGCGCGACCACGGCGGACGGATTCAATTGGAGAGCAACGTGGGACAAGGCACGACGTTTCGCATTTGGCTCCCTCTGTCGGAGCGCGCACCGCGTCTGTTGAATTCACCGACGCCGGCAGCACCGCCGCCTTGAGAAAGTTGCAGTGTGAGTGGCAGCAACGGTCTATTTTCTGCCAATTTTTGCGAACAGTATTGACTTAAGTTTGTCATGGCGGTGTCCGTAGATTCGTTGACAGGTTGGCGGCCAATGGTAGGGTCATTGCCTCTAAATCGCCTTGGAATATGGCGATTTTCTTTTTCTCTGACGATGTTTTGACAGGCACAGGTGATTTGAAATGAGCGATACAACTTTGACCACGGCGGGCGGGGCTTTGCAGCCGGCCACCCCAAAAGTTTCCCGCATCTCGGAAGCCGTTATCCGCATCGCGGGCAATTCGCAGGACGGCATCCAGGCCATCGGCGGTTTTCTCGCGCGACTGGCTGGCCGCAGCGAGCAGGAAGTCATGACGTTCATGACGATTCCGTCCACGATTTCTGGCGGTCCATCGATTTTCCAGGTCCGGATTGGCTCGGGCGAAGTGCTCAGCGCCGGCGATGATGCTGACGTGCTACTCGCGTTCTATCAGCATTCGTACGAAGACCACATCGCCTCGGTGAAAAAGGGCGGCATTGTTCTTTACGATTCAGATCACGTGGTCCCAAAACCGGAATGGCAGACCGCCTATCATCACGTCGGCGTGCCGATTGCCGGTTTGACGGTTGAAGCCATCGGCGGCACCGCCAAAGACAAAGGCAAAAACATTTTTGCGCTGGGGCTGGTCGCAAAGATGTTCGATTTGAATTTGCCCAAGCTCGAAAAACTCATTCGCGAACGTTTCACCGGGAAAGACGAAAGCATCGTCAATAACGCGCTCGCCGCGTTTCATGCGGGCTACAGCCATTCGCTCGGCGGCATCATCGAATTGTTCCAGTTCGTTGAATCGCAGAAACGGAGTGGCACCCAGGTGGTCATGAACGGCAACGAAGCGCTGGCCTATGGTTTGATAGCGGCTGGCGTGCGCTTTGGAGCGGGTTATCCAATTACGCCGTGGTCGGACATTATGGAATTGCTCCGCCGCGAGCTGCCCAAATATGGCGGGACGTTCGTTCAAACGGAGGACGAAATCGCCGCGGTGTCCATGGCCATTGGGGCGAGCTACGCGGGGCGCGTGGCAGTGACCGGCTCGAGCGGTCCTGGAATTTCATTGAAGACCGAGGCCATCGGTTGGGCAGTGATGGCCGAGATGCCGCTCATCATTGTCAACATTCAGCGCGGCGGACCTTCAACGGGAATGCCGACGAGCGTTGAGCAATCAGATCTAAACATTGCGTGCTTCGGCGGACACGGCGATTCACCGCGCGTCGTGCTCGCGCCTGCGAACGTGGAAGATTGTTTTTACACGGCGATTGAAGCGGTGAACATCGCGCGCCAATACAGCGTGCCGGTATTCCTTATCAGCGATCAAGCCATCGCGACCCGCATCGAAGCGTTCGAAGAACCCGACTTCAAAAAAGTTTGCCAGGACATCTCTCCGAAATTGGAGCCGGTTGCGGATCACAAACCTTATGACTTAGCGGCGAAAGATGGGGTGACGCATCACCTTCCGCCGGGCACGCGGATTGCGAGCGGCAAGTATCCCGTCGTGACGGGTCTCGAACACGATGAGTTCGGCCATCCTACCGGCTCGCCGAAATTGCACAAAGAGATGAGCGCGAAGCGCCGTAAAAAACTTCAAGCGCTGGCCGCAAGTTTACCAACGCCGAAAGTATATGGCCCGAGCGAAGGCAATGTGCTGCTGGTTGGCTGGGGTTCCACGCAAGGGCCGATCCGCGAGGCCGTGGACAAAGCGCGGGCCGCAGGCGACAGTGTTTCGGCTCTGCACATCAAGCACGTGAATCCGCTGCCGCCCGGGCTGGAAAACATTTTCTCCGGCTTTAATCACGTGTTCGTCGTGGAGATGAATGACGAGGGACTTTACGGCTACGGCCAGCTTGCCGGACTTCTCCGGGCGCGTTATTGCGACCCGAAAATTCGCGGCATCAACAAAGTGGAGGGCGTGACTTTCAAAGTGCGCGAGATCCTGGAGCGTGCGAAGACCAACGTCAGTACCGGGATGCGTCATCTGTAATTTAGATTTGAGATTCGAATTTTTGTATGAGTTCACAAACTGAAATTCCTGCGCGTGGAAACCTGACGAGCGTCGCGCCGCTTCTCCCTGAAGATCGCAAGGGCCTGACCAAGAAGGAAATCGCTGCCGATCATCCTACATGGTGTCCCGGCTGCGGCGATTTCTCTGTGCTGGCGCTTTATTTCAAGCTCATCGAGAAGCGGAAGATGTGGCACGAGAAAATTACGACCGTGGCCGGCATCGGCTGTTCGAGCCGCTTCCCCTATTTCGTGCAGGCACACGGCGTGCATTTCATTCACGGGCGGGCTCTTCCCTTCGCCAGCGGCATTTCATTGAGCCGTCCTGACCTCCACGTTTTCGTGTTCGGTGGCGACGGTGACGCGTTTTCAATTGGCGGCAATCACCTGAACCATACCGCGCGGAAAAACATCAAGATGACATACGTCATCATGGACAACTGGGTTTACGGCCTGACCAAGAAACAGACCTCGCCCACTTCACCGCTCGGCTTCAAGAGCAAAACTGACATCTGGGGCGCAGTGGACCAGCCCATTAACCCCATGAAGCAACTGATCAGCGCGGGGGCAACGTTCGTGGCGCGCACGACGCACACGAATCCCAATCACGTGCTGCAGATGATGGAAGCTGCCATGGATCACGACGGATTCAGCGTGATTGAATGCCTGAGCGAATGCGTGGAGTTTTACGAAGGCGCTTTTGATTCGAGCAATCCACGCAAAGGCGGGAAGTTCGATCTCGTGCCCGCCGAACATGATGTGACCGATGAAATCGCTGCTTACAAACTAGCCAGCGAACCATTCCCTGGAAAATTCGGTATCTTCTACAAGGTGAACAGGCCAACGAAAAACGCGAACGAAGGGCAAATCATCACAACCCTGCAGGAGAAAGTCAGAGGCCAGGAACCCTGGCAGATTCTGCAGAAGACTTTCGATCGCATGAAGTAAGCTCCCATTGTGTGTGAATCGTTCTGCCAAGCCTCGGCGCGAGCCGGGGCTTATTTTTTGAGAGTTGAAATTTGAAGGTTGGTCGGTTTTTGGTATTTGGATTTTAGATTTTATGCCGATTTACGAATTTGCGTGTCCCAAGTGCCGGGTGGTTTTCAATTTCCTGTCGAAACGCGTGAACCCCGATCACTCGCCCACCTGCCCCAAGTGCGGCAACAAAAAGATGTCCAAGCAGATGAGCCGCTTTGCCATGTCGCGTGGATTGAAAGAGCCCGCCGCGAAAACAGAAGGCGAAGGTGACGAGCCGATGCCGGACATGGATGACCCGCGCATCATGCGGGCGATGGGTGAACTGGAACGCGACATGGAACACCTCGACGAAAACAATCCCAGGCACATGGCGCACATGATGAAGAAGATGAAAGACATCATGCCGCCCGGGACCGTGCCGAAGGAATTGGACGTTGCGATCAAGCGCCTCGAGGCCGGAGAAGATCCCGAAAAAATCGAAGAGGACATGGGCGATCTTTTTGGCGACATGATGGGTGAAGGCGGCGGACCCGGAGGAGGTGGCGGTTACACGCACGATTCAGGTTTGTACGATTACTGAATGGCTTGCGGTGCGCGCTGTTTCGGGAGCGAGATGTAAAACGTTGCGCCCTGATTCACCACACCATCGGCCCAGACACGCCCGCCGTGCCGTGCAATCACGCGGCGAACAATGGCCAATCCGATTCCCGTGCCTTCAAAGTCATGCATTGCATGCAGTCGTTGGAAGACACCGAAAAGTTTGTGCGCATAGGCGTTATCAAACCCCACACCATTGTCCCGCACCGAAACGATATGTTCTTCGGAAGTTTCAGTCGCCTGAACTTCGATGTGTGCTGTAGGCCGAGGCCGCGTGTACTTCAGCGCATTGGAGAGCAAATTAATGAATACCTGCCGCAACATCGCGGGATCGCCCGGCACTTCCGGCAGAGCGCCGATGTTCCAGCGCACGTCCCGGCCATCAAGTTCGGAACGCAATTCCCGCAACGCTTCTGAAACCACGTTGTCCAACTTCACCGGGACGAACCGCAACTCGGTTCGGCCCATTCGTGAAAACGCCAACAGGTCATCTATCAGCTTCCCCATCTGCCGCGCCGAATCGGCGATCGTGTTGAGATAACCTCGATTCTCTTCATCCAACGTGTCGCCCGCCGTGCTTTGAAGAATATCAACGAAGCCGTTGATGTGCCGAAGTGGAGCGCGCAAATCGTGCGATACCGAATAGCTGAATGCCTCCAGTTCTTTATTGGCTGACTCGAGCTGTTGCGTGCGTTTCATGACGCGCTGTTCAAGCTCGGCATTGAGTTGCTGAATTTCCTCCTGGGCGCGTTTTCGATCGGTGATGTCCGATAGGTAGCCAGTAAATGTGAGGGAGCCGTCTGATTTGGTTTCAGTGATGGCAAGTTCGACGGGAAATTCTGTGCCGTCTGCGCGCAACGCCATCGTTTCGATGCGTTGATTGAGCACTGGCGCTGGGCCACCGGCCAAATGCCGCGCGAGTCCTGCCCGGTGCTTCTCGCGCAGGTACATCGGGATGATCAGTTCGGCCAGTTCTTTTCCCACCGCCTCGGCGCGCGAATATCCAAACATCTGTTCGGCGGTGCGGTTCCATTCCTGCACGACGCCCTCCGTGTCCATTACGACGATCGCATCGAGAGCTGTTTCGAGAATGCTGCGCGTGCGTTGTTCGCTCCGACGCAGCGCTTCCTCATACTGCTTCCGCTCGGTCATGTCGTGAGAGACTTTGGCAAATCCCTGGAGCACGCCCGATGAATCGCGAAGGGCTGTCAGCACCAGGCCGGCCCAATACCGTGAGCCGTCTTTGCGCTGTCGCCAGCCCTCTTCTTCATAGCGCCCGGTGCGTGTCGCAACGTCCAGGATGTGCGCCGCCTTGCCGGCGGCTTCTTCAGGCGGAAAAAGCAAATCCATCGGCTGGCCAATTGCCTCAGTCGCGCTGTAGCCGGTGATCCGTTCCGCTCCGCTGTTCCAGGTCGCGATGCGCCCGCTTGCATCGAGCATGTAGAGAGCGTAATCGCGCACGCCGTCCACCAACATGCGAAACGATTCCTCGTTGCGCCGCAACTGCTCGTCGTGATCGCGATGCCGACGGGTTTCGTCCGCGACACGCAAGGCGCGTTGAACCGGGGAAAG
>JADMIO011411898.1_pt1 | contig 26251 bp, 25 predicted proteins | sample 8958161 | NCBI WGS metagenome assembly JADMIO01 (sample SAMN16585339, study PRJNA669376) | soil metagenome | isolation source: Crop rotation soil | place: USA: Cullars Rotation, Alabama | collected 2011 | reverse complement strand
CACAGTTACCATACCGCCATTGCCGGCCCGATAGGTTCCATCCTTGCGCCTAACCTGGACATGAAGGAATATGCAGATTTACCCTTTGCCTCTACGCTTTGCGGTTCCTGCACCAATGTATGCCCCGTAAAGATCAACATCCATGAGCAGCTGTATAAATGGCGACAAGTCATCGTAAAAGAAGGTTATGCCGACACGAAGAAAGCAGTAGCCATGAAGGCGATGGACTTCACCTTATCCAGTCCTTTCGTCTATAAAACCGCAGGAAAAGCTGGCCGTTGGGTGATGAAAAATATACCTTTCCTGGTCAACAATAAGCTCAATGCCTGGTATAAACAACGCGATATGCCGGAGCCACCAAAACAGTCTTTCAGTGAATGGTACAAGAAAAATAACAATGAATAGCAGAGCAGAGATCCTTTCCCGCATCAAAGAAAATCAACCGGAATTAACCAGTTTACCTGCTGAATTAACAGCCCCGCTGCAATATGCGGATCCTGTAGCCATGTTCAGTACCGTGCTTGGCAACATTGGCGGAACCGCAGTTCCGGTAAGCAGTTATGAAGAGATTCAGGACTATATAAAAACACATTTTGCAGATCAAAAAAGGATCATTTCGACCCTGCCGGAGCTTTCCGGCGTTACAGAAGCAGGATGGGAAGGACAAGATCCGCACAGCTATGAAGACATAGACATCGCCCTGATCAAAGCCCATTTTGGGGTCGCAGAAAATGCCGCGCTCTGGGTAACAGAAGAGTTAATGCAACAAAGGGTGATTCCTTTTATTTGCCAGCAGTTGGCTGTGGTGGTTCAGCAGAAAGAGATTTACTCCAATATGCATGAGGCCTATGGACAGGTAGCCGATGCGGTGTATGGTTTCGGAACGTTCATTGCAGGGCCTTCAAAGACGGCTGATATCGAGCAGTCGCTGGTCCTGGGTGCCCATGGGCCAAAAAAAATGACGGTCTTTATTATGGCTGACAGTTAAGCTCAGTTCAGCTCTACCACAACCAGCTCATTGCCATACAAATCCAGACAATGAAGAAAGCGGAAGCTATCGCCCAGCATGGGTTTCTTACTGATCTGCACTTTATTCACGATCAGCTGCTGGTAGAGTTCTATGATATCGGAGGTATAAATCACCATTAAGGGTGCGCCTCCGGTCTGATGACCAACTTTTTGCTGCTGCTCCGCTCCTGTTGCCAGCATCAGCCAGATGCCAAGCACGTTTTCCCCCTTTGTGCCCAAATGAAGGTACCGCTCTCCCTCAGGCGAAGTCGTATCAAACAGGCGATGAAAGCCAAAGTTCTTTTCATAAAATTTTGCAGCGGCCTCATAGTCATTGACCAAAACGATCATTCTTCCTAAATAATTTTTCATCTGTATATCTTGTTTTCCGAGGGTGATGAGCCGATCATGCTTTCATCATGATAAAACTAGCGATTTAATTTTTCTTTAAAAAAAATATTTAGCGATCCTTTCCCTTAAAAGAACGGCTTGTAAAAAATAGAAATGAATAATCAGGAGATGGGAAAGATATTTTTAGTATCCGGCTTGGATCGGTAAACTGAAGAAGAAAACACTTCCCACCCCAGGCTCACTTTTCAAACCGATCTTCCCGTCGTGGCGGGCGATGATGTCTGCACAGAGGTACAGGCCGATGCCAAAACCCGAAGCATTCTTTACCTGGAGATCATCAATCCGGTAAAAGCGGTCAAAGATCTTTTTAGTATGGTTGTTGTCGATTCCAATTCCATGGTCTTCCACCGCAACCAGGACCTCCTGATCTTGTCGTTTTGCCGTCACCAATACCTTTCCTCCCTGAGGAGAATATTTAATCGCATTGCTGATCAGGTTGTCGATCACTTGTGTAATTTTATGACGGTCTGCGTAGATTAAAGGCAGTTCTTCCGCCTCAAAAGTAACGGGATGATTTTTCTCCTGAAACAGGTAATCACTGGCCACATCAGAAATGATCTGGTTCAGGTCGATCAGTTCCCTGGTCAGCTCTATTTTATTCGATTCTATTTTAGAAAGGTCAAGGAAGCTATAAACCAGCTTCGTCATCTTATTGATCTGACCTTCTATCCTCGTTCCAATGCTGCTTACAAAAGTCGGATCAGACACCCCTTTCCCTGTTTTAAGCAATTGGGCATAGGCCTTTAAAGAGGTTAATGGCGTTTTTAACTCATGACTAGCGATGGCAATAAAGTCGTTCTTTTGAATTTCCTCATGTTTGCTTTCCGTAATGTCCATGACCGTCCCCAACATCCTCAATGGTGTCCCCTCTTTGCTGAACAAGACTTTTCCCATCACTTTAATCCAGTAAATAACTTTGTCCGGGCGGATGATTCTGGCCTGATAATTATACTTCCCGGAGATCAGCGCAGTTTGAAAAGCGATTTCTACCGCTCCGGTATCTTCAGGGTGGATGAAAGCGCGAAGTTGCTCATGAGTCAGGTTAGTAACTCCCGGATACCCAAACAGGTCTGCCAGACTGGAAGAATAAATGATCTCCCGCGTTTGAAGGTCCAGGTCCCAGCTTCCTATTCCTGTGGCTTCAGATGCAAGGCGGAGTCTCTCCTCTGCATTTTCAATATTTTTTCTCGTCAACACCTGCTCTGTCACTTCATTTGCCAGGGAAAGCATGCCTGTAATTTCTTTCTTCAGTCCGTAGACAGGTTCCAGGTTCAGGTCAAAGTAATACGTTTCCATTACCCCGTTACGGTCGTAAGTCACAGGCGATTCTTTGCTGAGATAAGGAATACCTGTTTCGACCACCTGCTTATAGATTTCCCGGTAACCGGCTTCTTGTAAAGAAGGAATCAGGTCAAAGATGGAATGTCCAAGAACCTCTTCGGGTGCACCTTTGTTCCACATTTTACAAATGGCTTCATTGGCATATTCGATCACAAAATCGTCTTTTGAATATAAGGCAATCCCCATTGGTGCCTTCAAAAACATCTTGTTTAAGCGTTGCTGCTGCAAAACCAGGTTCTCTTCTGAAGTCGCAGCCATTTCTTTCAGCATCACCTGTGCCGTAACGTTACTGGTGGTATTCACGATATAGCTCACTTCTCCAGCTTCGTTGAAGATGGGCTGATTCGAGTTTGACCAATAAAAAGGTTCCATCTTACCGGTTTCACTGGAATAGATGTCGTATTTATAAATGGGAAGGTCTACTTTCTTTTTGGTTTTCATCACCTCTGTGATGGCCGACAACGCACGTTCCTTCCCTGAAGGATCTTTTGTATTGTCCGGAAAAACATCAAACAGGTTTTTTCCGAGCAATTCCCCCCTGCTTTTCAGCGAAATGTCTACAAAGCGGTCGCTGACTGCGAGAATGGTAAAATAAGGAGCATTTGCCTTAATCACAACAGATTGAGGAGCGTCTTTAAAAAAAGACTGAAACATCGCTCCTGTGTATAGAGAATCGTCCAAATCTTTTGAGTAACCATTATTCATATCTGTTGAAATTAACCTTTAAATCAGGTCTGGAGAAGTACAATTTTTATGCCCATGTTTCTTTTAAGCACGAAATAAGAAGGAAGTATTTTCAATAATGTCTTTTATCACTAAATGCTCCGCTATCGTTAACAATATCATAATCCAGACCTTAAGGCCCGATAACATCTCAAACCTACTTTTGTCGGATTGGAACCACCATAAATTTTATAATCAAGCCACATTTACTTACCTAAAGAACCTCCTTTTATGAAAAAAAACTTACTATTTGGTTTAATGTTACTCGCCTTCCTGGGTTGCAAAAAAGACACCGTTAAGACACCGGAAGAAACACCGGAAGTCATTGTTAACGAAGATCCTGCTACTTTTGCAGAGATCGGCAGCCTGGATATCGGCGATGAAGGAGCGGCAGAAATTACAGCCTTTGATCCGATCACAAACCGTTTATTTGTGGTGAACAATACCGCAAACAACAACAGGATAGATGTGATTGATTTCAAAGACCCGAAAAACATGACAAAGATCGGGACCATCAGCATCGCTCCATATGGCGGCCTCGTGAACAGCTTAAGCGTGCACGATGGAAAGCTTGCCGCAGCCATTGAAGCGGTTAACAAAACAGAAAATGGCAAAGTAGCTGTTTTTAAAACGAGTGATTACAGCGAAGTCAAAGTGATCACGGTAGGTGCACTTCCGGATATGATCACCTTCTCTCCTGATGGAAAATATATACTAACTGCCAATGAAGGTGAGCCAAGTGCAGATTATACCGTAGACCCTGTTGGTACCGTTTCCATCATTTCCGTAAATGAGAATTACCTGGTCAACACCCTTAATTTCGCTGGCTTTTCCGGACAACAAGAGGCATTGGCAAAAAAAGGCTTCCGCATTTTTGGTCTTGGTAAAGACTTCCTGAAAGACATCGAACCGGAGTACATTACCGTTTCTGAAGATTCAAAAACAGCTTGGGTAACCCTACAGGAAAACAATGCCATCGCAAAGATCAATATTGCCACGAAAACCATTACAGATATCTTCCCTTTGGGCTTCAAGGACTACAATACAGACGCAAACGGAATCGATCCAAGTGATAAAGACAAGGTGACCACCTTAGGAAAATGGCCAGTGAAAGGCATGTACCTTCCTGATGCCATCGCACTGCTAGAATCCGGAGGAACACCATATTTGTTCACTGCAAACGAAGGTGATGTGAGGGAATATGCGGCAGCTCCCTTCCTGGAAGCAAAAAGAATCAAAGATGTAAAGCTCGACCCAACCGCATTCCCTACCGCCAGCCTGTTGCAAAAAGAGGATCAACTGGGAAATCTCAACATCACGACGACTATGGGAGATACCAATGGAGACGGCATCTTTAAAGAACTGTATTCCTTTGGTGCACGCTCATTCAGTGTATGGAACGGCAATAGCGGTGCGCAGGTGTTCGACAGCAAAAACGAACTTGAAGTAAAAGCCATCGCTGCAGGTTTTTACGACGATAAAAGAAGTGACGACAAGGGTGTAGAACCGGAAGGCATAGCGATTGGCTCAGTAGGTACTAAAAAACTAGCCTTCGTTGGGATGGAAAGGGCGACTTCTGTCGCGACCTATGATGTAACCAATCCTTCAGCCCCTGTTTTTCTTCAGATATTAAAAACTGGTGTAGAACCGGAAGGGGTACTTTTTATCTCTGCCAAAAACAGTCCGACGAAAAAGAGTTTGCTGATTGTCAGCAGTGAAAAAGATGGTGTAGTCAAAGTGTACACGCCAAAAACGATATAAATCACTTGAATTTAAAAAGGCAATACCAGATTTGGTATTGCCTTTTTTTATCGCTTATACTGGTACAATATCCTGGACTAAGAAAGGGCGCTGATTAGCTTTGAACCAGGTTCTCTTAGCAGAAACCAATGCACCATCTCTTCTTTGATCACTTTCTGATAAAAGCCCAAACGTTCCAGGGTCTTGGTAGAACCTTCATTCACGTGCATACAGCGGGCGGTAATGACCTTCACCTGCCGTTGCTTAAATGCCCACTTGATCAGTGCTGCTCCGGCTTCAACGGCATAACCTTTGCGCCTTGCTGCATCAACAATGCCATAACCAAGGTCTACTGATCCTTCCAGATCCGGCTTCCCTTTAAAACCGATATCCCCGATGATTGCTTTACTGTCTTTCTCAACGATCAGCCAGGATTCAAAACCCGATGGCTCCTCCACCAACTCCAGATTGGTTACAATTCTGGGCAACGTTTCCAACATGTCTTCATCAGGCCAGCCCTGATTAAGATTCAGCCCCATATCCGACAAGATCGTGTATCGTTGATTCAGTACTTCCTCTGCAATGGGGATCGTAAATGGAATTAAGTAAAGACGTTCTGTAGTTATCTTCTTGATTTTCATAGTGATTGAGCGCTCAATATTAAGAATATTTTTCTTCCTTAAACTATAGAATCAAAAACTTATTTACAAATAAAAAACATCACTCAATTGAAATTGCAGAAGATTATGCCGATTTTGGCCAGCAGCGCCATAAAAAGAAGAGATATGAAAATTTTTGCAGAAACAGAACGGATCATTATGCGGGAGCTCCTATTATCTGACAGTCAAAAAATGTTTGAAATGGACTCAGATCCTGAAGTTCATCTATATCTAGGAAACAAACCTTATACCCAGCTTTCACAAAGCGAAGAAAACATCCGGTTCATCAGACAGCAATATGAAGAAAACGGCATTGGCCGATGGGCAGTTATCGATAAAGAAAGTAATGAATTTGTAGGTTGGGGTGGTTTAAAATTCATCACTACAGAAACCAATAACCGCATTCATTTTTATGAAGTAGGTTACCGCTTTCTTAAACAACATTGGGGCAAGGGTTATGCCACCGAATCGGCTAAGGCAGCCTTGAAATATGCTTTTGAGGCGCTTCAATTAACCCATGTCTATGCCATGGCACATGGAGAAAATGCAGGTTCAAGACATGCCTTGCATAAGTCCGGGCTTAAAATCACGGAACAATTTGACCATGAAGGGATCACCTGCGACTGGTTTGAAATCACAAAAGAAGACTGGTTAAAAAAACAACATGAAGGATCATAAAACCATTATAGCGGCTGCCCAATCCATTTCTAAACGAGGTGACGTGGCCGCCAATACCGAAAGCCACCTGCAACTGATTGCGCGCGCAGCGCAACATCAGGCAGGATTGATCTGCTTTCCGGAGTTGTCGTTAACAGGATATGAAATGGACCTGGCCGATGAGCTGGCATTCTCCTTAAATGATCAAAGACTGGAAGTTTTCTCTCAGGCAGCCCGGCAACACGACATGATCATCATCGTTGGGGCACCAGCACGGTCTGATTCCGGTCTTCATATCGGTTCCTTCCTCTTTTATCCGGATGGAAAAACAGACTTATACACCAAACAATTTCTTCATCTGGGTTCTGAAGATGCTTTTTTCACCGCTCAGGCAGATCAGAAAGACGTCATCATCCATCTGGATGAAGAAAGAATTTTCTGCGCCATCTGTGCCGATCTGACGCATCATGAACATGCAGCAAAGGCTTTTGAAAGCAAGAGCAGTATTTATTTCCCGAGTGCACTGATCAGTAAAAAGGGTTATGCAACAGACGCAGCCTTCTTAAAAAGTTATGCCTCAGAATTTCAGCTGACCGTGATCCTGTCCAACTATGGCGCCCCTTCCGGAGGTTACGATGCCGCAGGACGGAATGCCATCTGGACTGCCGGTGGAACGCTCCTGCATGAAGTGGAAGGAACAGGTGAAGCCCTGCTCATCGCCACAAAAGAAAATGGTGTCTGGTCTGCAAGAACAGCAAACTAAAGCAACAGGTCTTAAATCTTTTTTAAGGCCTCGTTTAATGCTCCAATCGCCATCAACACATCGTTTTCTGTAGTTCTCCAGTTCACAAAAGCAGCCCTGATCGCATGCTTCCCGTCGTAAACAGTGGGCGTCATAAAGACCACTCCCTGATCATTCAGGATCCTCAGAAATTCAAAGGCCTGATCCGCTGCTCCTTTCAGCGTAAAGCAAACCGTATTTAACCGTACCGGAGCCAAAAGCTCAAAGGCATCCTCTTTTTCAATAAAATCTGCCAGTTGCTCTGCTCTGGCAATACAGCCTTCCACAATATCCTGGTATCCTTTGGCACCATAAGCTTTCAGGGAAAACCAGGCCGGCAAAGCCTTCAAACGCCTGGAATTTTCAGGTAAGAAATTCAGGTAGTTAAAGTTGTCCAGGGGATCTCCAAGATAAGGAGCATTGGAATTTTGGAAACTGGCCATCTGCAACAGGCGATGTTCTTTTTTAACCAGGAAAAAGGCATTCTCATAAGGAACATTTAACCATTTATGGCAATCTACTGTGATGCTGTCTGCCTGCTCCCATCCTTTTAACAGATGCGCATAAGCCGGGGCACATGCCGCAAAAGCACCAAAAGCTGCATCGATATGCCACCAGAATTGATAGCGCTCCCTTAATTTAGAGATCGCTTCAAAATCATCAAAATCTACGGTATTTACCGTTCCTGCACTGGAAATCAGAATAAAAGGTGCTCCTTTTAATTCCAGCATCTGTTTTTCCAGATCGTTCAGATCCATGGCCTCCCTGTTGCCGGGCATCACCTTTACTTTGATCAGGTTCTGACTCCCCAATCCCAATAAAGCGAGTGATTTTACCGCAGAAGAATGTGGCATTGCCGATAAGACCTTCAACGTCCCGGAAACCCCGGTTTTAGCAATGTCTTCTCCCTGTTGTGCACCAAGCCATTGTCTGGCGACAGCCAGACAGCTGAAATTAGACATCGTTGCACCGGTTACAAAACCACCAAGATAGGCCTCCTCCGGAAGTCCGAGTAATTGCAGCAGCAACCGGACGGTTTCCAGTTCAATATTGGCAGAAATGTCTCCCTGTCCTTTAACCGTCTGGGTATTCTGATCGTAAATCGTAGCGAGCCAGTCGCCTGCAATGGCCGCCGGAGTTGATCCTCCGGTAACGAAACCCCAATATCTTGGGCCGGTAGAAGCCACAATAATAGCATCGAAACGGGATTTAAATGCGGCGAGCGCAGCAAGCGTACCTGAACCTTGTACTTCCAGATCATCGTACTGCATCGGCTCAGTGTTTGTACTTGTTCTCCTGTCGTTGATTCCATTTAAAAATTCCAGCCCCTCGGCTTTCACCTGATTTAAAATCAATTCCAGGTCATTCAGGTCCCCTTTTAAAATCTCGTTCATGTTATTTCTTGTTAATCGATAACACAAATTTTCAACAATAAATCTGCATAAAGACCATGCAGATTTATTTATTTTGAGGGTGACAGTTGGAAGAGGTAGAATTAAAAAACGTCGTCAATGATCTGCACTTCGTTCTTTAGAATTTTGGAAATCGGGCAGGATTGCGCGATTTTCAGCAGCCTGTCTTTTTGTTCAGCCTCCATCGGCTGGTTGAAAAAGATGGCCCTTTCAATGGTGGTGACTAGTTTTCCTGCTTCAATTCTCTGGAAGAGGTTTGCTTTCACCGTAATTTCAGGAACGCTCCATTCCTTACGGTCAATATACATGCGAAGGGTAGCGAGGGTACAACTTGCCAGGGAGGACAACAATAGAGTGTAAGGATCAGGCCCAAGGTCCTGTCCGCCTAAACTTACCGGCTCATCCGAAAGTAATACGCCATTTCTCCATTCTATTTTCGTCTGGTATTTGATCTCAGCAATGCTGGCCACCAAAGGTTCGGTCAGGATATATTTTTTTTCCATTTTTGTAAAAGCGTCTGTTCGTTTTTATAGGACTCGTTTTATAGGTCATTGCCTCAGCAGGCTTATCAGGCCTATTGAGGCAATGTGTGTATCATTTATTGACGGTGATATTCCGGGTCCAGCTGTTTGCGGTATTCCGGATGTTTCTTGATGAATCCGGAAACAAAAGGGCAATACACCATGACCGGTTTATGTTGCTCAGCGGCATACTGAAAAGCATACCTTGCCAATGCAGAAGCAATGCCTTTACCTTCCATTTCTTTAGGCACCGTGGTGTGCATCATGGCAATATCTTTCTTATACAAACGATAAGAGAGGATCGCTTTCTCCCCATTCAGGGCAACTTCAAACTGAAGCTGTTCTTTATTATGTGTGACTTCAAAAGTTTCAGACATCTGTATTTCAATTGGAGTGTTAAACCTCTTAATGAGGTTTAACACTTGGGTCTAAAATTCTGTTCCATTCCGGGTGGCGTTTCAGATAAGCCGCTACCAGCGGACAGATGGGAATAAGTGTATATCCGTTTTCTTCAAGATAAGCCAGGGTTTTCTCGATCACCGCTGTTGCGGCCCCTTTACCCTGCAATTCGGCAGGAGCTTCTGTATGAATCAGCCAGATCTTTTTATCGTGCTCCTTATAGTCGATAAATGCAGTATACTCACCTACCTTTAGTTCAAAACGTTTCTCCTCTGAGTTCTTAACCAGGGGAAGTACTTCATATTCCTCATTCATATCTTTAAATATTAATTAATCTGCTAATACACCAAATTTACCCATATTGAAATCAACGATAGCCTGACTGATTTCTTCTTCTGTATTCATTACAAAGGGACCATAACTGACGATAGGCTCATTCAAAGGCTCCCCACTCAATACCAAGATAACACTTTTCCGGTTGGCCTTAAGGTGAATTTCCTCTCCTTCGTTTCTGAACAAGACAAAGCTGTGTTCTCCGGCAATCTCTCCATTCACTTCGACGCTTCCATTGACCACCAACAATGCGGTATTGTGTCCGGCCTGGATGCTGGTACTCACTTCTCCACCTTCATTCAACTTGATGTCAAACAAATTCACCGGGCTGTAAGTTGCTGCAGGACCTGCCACACCATTAAAGTTTCCGGCAATGACATTCACTACGCCTGCATGATCCGCCAATTCTATTTTCCCCATTCCCGCAGCAGTCAACTCCTGATAATGTGGCGTAGTAGATTTGTCTTTTTTAGGAAGATTTACCCACAATTGCACCATTTCAAAAGGACCACCTTTTTTAGAGAAGGCTTCTTCATGGTATTCTTTGTGCAGGATTCCATTTCCTGCGGTCATCCATTGTACGTCTCCGGAATTGATGATTCCTGAGGCTCCGGTACTGTCATGGTGTGCAACCGTTCCTTTATAGGCGATCGTTACCGTTTCAAAACCTTTGTGTGGATGGACACCGACTCCTCTCATGTGATTTGAAGGACCGAAATCATATTCAGGATTAAAGTCCAAAAGTAAAAACGGACTTATTCTCTCCTGAGGAATGCCTGCTCCGGGGATATAATTAAATACCCTGAATCCATCACCAACCATATGTGGTCTGCCAGAATTTGTCACGATTTTTTCAATTAACTTTTTCATTTTGTTTCTCCTTTTTTTAGGTAATCACCCAAACAATATTCTTTGTTTGAATTATTGTATACAAAGATACCCAAGCGCTGCGACCCCCACATTGATGTAGGATAAGAAGTGATTCGAAAAAACTTAATCACTGATTAACACAGCTTTAATGAAAGACACGTTTATTTAGGGTCATGCATTATTCCTTTAACCAAAACGCTAAAACGCTTGAGCACAACAATTTAATTTCCTATCTTACTATTTAAATCAAACCCTAAATCATTATGAAAATCAATCCCTTAAAAGTCCAGCTCATCCTGGCCGCAGCCATTTCTTTTACCGCCTGTAAAAAACAGAACTCCGAAAATGCGCCAATGGGCATCAGATCCGAAAAATCAGTCATGGCCCTTCCCACTGTAACCAGCTTTACCATGAACAACTGGATGGGTGCTTTGTCAGACACGATGAGCCTTGCCCAGCTTTCCATTCCGGGTACGCATGATTCAGGTGCAAGGACTGAACCCATTTCCGGAACAGCAAAAACACAGAACTTAAGCATTGCAGAACAGCTGAATGCTGGTGTAAGGTACCTGGACATCCGCTGCAGACATATCGGCAACAGCTTCACCATTCACCATGGCGCGATCTATCAGAACTTAAACTTTGATGATGTCCTGAATGCCTGCATCAGTTTTCTGAACAGCAATCCCAGCGAAACGATCATCATGAGCGTAAAAGAAGAACATACCCCTACTGATAATACCCGCAGTTTTGAACAAACCTTTGATGCGTATGTGGCGCAGAATGCTTCAAAATGGGACTTAGGAAATGGCATTTCTACTTTAGGATCTGTACGTGGAAAGATCAAACTTCTGAGAAGATTCAGCACAGGCAATACCAAAGGAATCGATGCCACCAATTGGGCAGACAATACCACCTTTGAGATCAACAATCCTGCTGCGGGTTTAAAGATTCAGGATTACTATAAGGTAGAGGACCTGAATGCAAAATGGACAACGGTGGAAAGCCTTTTAAATGAAGCAAAAAACAGCACGGTTAAAAAGCTATATGTGAATTACGGCAGTGGTTATAAACCAGGGATCTTCGGAATTCCGAACATCAATACCGTAGCCAATTCCATTAACCCTAAGATCAATACTTATTTCAGTGGCGCTGCTCATGGAAGATATGGAATCATCCCATTGGATTTCATTGACGCCACCAGAAGTCAGTTGATCGTAAATACCAATTTCTAAAAAGACCTGAAATACAAAAGGCCGACAAATCTGTCGGCTTTTCTATAGTTAACGCTTTTATCTTTGCTCTTCGCTGCTCGTTAATATAGGTTAAGAAAAGCCCTTAATCTGCGATAAATTGCTGTTCTGATAATTTAAAGGGCTTAAACCTGTCATTTCCTTGAAGTGACGGTGGAATCCGGCAAGACTGGAAAAGCCACTTTCATAGCTCACCTGTTTCACACTTAAATCCCCTCTTCTTAAAAGCTGACAAGCATATTTCAGACGTGTTTCTATCAGGAAGCGCATATAGGTGCGCCCCGTCTCCGTTTTAAAATACCGGTAAAAGGAATTCGGACTGATATTGGCAATCCTGGCCATGTCTTCAATTTCTATCTTTCGCTGAAAATTGGCCATGATATAGTCGCAGATCGCACGAATGGGTTTGTTTCCAGCTCCCGGCATTGCATTCGGAGTCATTGCAGTGCATATCAGATTTTCATCAGTATACAGGTTCCCGATATAGATCAATACATCCATCAATAACAAGATTCTGGCAGCTCCTTTTACATGAACAATGCGGTGCATCAAATAGCCGATATACCGGTTCGTACTATCCTGCAAAAAAACACCTCTTTTAGATTTTTCAAATAAGGTTCTCAGCACTGCATTTTCAGGTAAAAAGAGAAATTCCGAGCCCCAGAAGTTCTCTGCAAAATGAATCACAAAGAGCTCTACCCCAGGACTGGTACGCTCACTAAGGTAGGTTGCGTCAAACTGATGCCGGTGAACCAAACCAGGGCCAATCAACAAGACATCCCCTTCTGCAAACCGCTGTTCTTCCTCTCCGAGGATCCAACGGCCTTTTCCCCGCTTTACATATACCAGTTCAGATTCAAGATGGTAATGTAAAAAATTATTAATGTTCGGAGAACGGTCGAATCGCACATGGAATGAGCTTCCTAAATTATCCGCCGATTTGATTAATTGTGGTTTCATTCTGAATGAGAAATTAAAATATTTGGTTTGCAGGTAACAAAGCCATTACACAGCTTCTAAAGAACAGACCCCATTCTCCTTCAAATTGCCTACAGGAAATAAAAATAGTCTTCTCTTTCTACAAAGCATACCAGATAAGTATACTTTCTATACAAAAGCATATACATTATTTACATAATCACTACAGTCCATAGCGGGAATATGCGCTTTAAGTATATTGAATCCATTAACTAAATTTATTCATCCCATTTATGAAAACAAACCTATTATTCAAATCAGGGACCATCACCCTGGCTGTGATGATGGTCTTCACGACGATCATCAGCTGCAAAAAAAACAGGAACAATGCTGAGGTACCTACAGAAACAGGATCAGTTTTAACCAAAGAAGAACAGCTCGGCATTGCCAAAGCTGGTTTTTCGCCAACAGGAGCTTTCAAAGCAGATGGCGGATACATTGTGGAAGGAGACATCTTCCTGAAGCCTTCAGATCTGATTACTCAGGCAGCCCTGATTAAAGAACTGCAATCTGGCAAGCCAGTTACGGAGCAGTACAAAACCACCTTCCAGGTCACCGGATTACCAAGAGTCCTCAAAATAAAAGTGAGTGCAGGCGCGGCCCAGAAAGTATTTACAGACGCCACCACAGAAGCCATTAAAAGGTATAATGACCTTAGCCTGAAGTTAACCCTGACTTTACTTGATTCGGCCTCAGCGACGACCGAAGACATCCTGATCAAAGGAGAAACTTTTAGCGATCCCAGAGTTTTAGGACAATCGGCCGGTTTTCCGGATGCCAATGGAAATCCTGCAACACCGATTAAACTCAGCAATACCCATTACAATAAAGACTTTACCAATAATAATCTACTGGCAACGGTTGTTGCCCACGAAATCGGACATGCGATTGGTTTCAGACATACGGATTACGCAGACCGGACCTATAGCTGTGGTTTAACGCCATGGGAAGCTTTTTTAAGGCAACTAGGCATCAGTGTGGGTAATGAAGGCGATGGCGGAGTTGGTGCCATTCATATTCCGGGAACACCAGTAGGTGGAGAACCAGGTTCATGGATGCTGGCTTGTTCTGATGGAACGAATCGTCCTTTCACTGCCAGTGATGTTGTAGCCATCAAAGCTTTATATCCAAAAACAAATTAATTCATCTGCATCGGTTGATGCATTTTATAAAGAAGGAGTTGCCCCTGTTCATCCGGTCTACCCATGGAAGAGCTTGCGGCAACTCCTTTTTAATGGTGCTCCATGTATCAGGTCAACTGCCGGCTCCGGCAAGTTTAAAAGATGAAAATTCTAAAAGAATAGATAGAGAAATCCAAAGACATCGTACTTTAGTATGAGCAAAACGAAAACATGAAATTATTAGGACTTATTGGCGGAACCAGCTGGGTATCAACAGTAGAGTATTATACCCTCATCAATCAGGGAATTAACGAAAAACTGGGAGGATTAAACTTCTCCGAGTGTATGATCTATTCTTTCAATTTCGCAGACATCAAGAAGAATATCGATGCCGGCGACTGGGACACCATTTTCCAAATGTTTTTAAAGGCCTGCAATGCTTTAACCGCCTCAGGAGCGGAAGCCATTGTTTTATGTGCCGCTACTGCACACAACATCGCAGACAGGCTGCAAAAAGAAACCCATTTGCCCATCCTCCACCTGGCTACCGCAACAGCGGTTGAAATCCAACGACAAGGTTTAAAAAAGGTGGCATTATTGGGAACCCGGTTCACGATGGAATTTGATTTCTTCAAAACAAAACTCGCCGGTCATGGCATTGAAACGCTGATCCCAAATGCCGAAGACCGGGCTTATATTCATGCTTCGATTTTTGACGAAATGGCCCAGGGCATTTTTAAAGCGGAAACAAAAGCCGGTTATTTGTCCATTATCCAGAGATTGATCAATGAAGGTGCAGAAGGCATTATACTCGGTTGTACAGAAATTCCTTTACTGCTGAAACCGGAAGATATCCCTGTCCCTTCATTTGACACGGTACAATTGCACACCAGAGCAGCCATAGATTTTTCCCTTTCTTAAATGAACACGATCCAACATTTCTACCGGTATTATCTGGCCTGTATTTTACTTCCTTTATTGCTTGTGGCCTGTAGTCCAAAAATCAGCAGGGATTCCATACTTCGGGTGGGCACCACCGGTGATTATCCACCCCTGACCAGCCTGGACACCCTGACCGGTAAGTTTAGCGGGGAAGACATCAATATGGCATTGGCACTCGCCAAACATCTGGGTAAAAAAGCGGTGTTCGTAAAAACAACCTGGAAAACGCTGAGCGAAGACCTGCTGGCCAACAAGTTTGACCTGGCGATGGGTGGGATTTCCATCAATGCAGCCAGAGCAAAAACATTTAATTTCTCCTCCCCGCTCCTGCTGGACCGGAAAGTGGCGGTTTTTCGTTTATCGGATCAATCCAGATTCCGGGATTTCAAATCTATAGACCAGCCAGACGTCAGGGTGATTGAAAACATTGGAGGAACCAATGAAGCGTTTGCCCGATTGCACATCCGACAGGCAAACCTGCAGGTGATTGCCGACAATCAGCAGGTTTTTAAAGCCTTGTTGAATAAAACTGCGGATGTCATGTTTACGGATGAGACAGAGGCAAAATATCAGCAAACAAAACACCCGGAACTTTCCTGGCTCCGACTGGACGAAAACATCAGTCCTCCCTATGCAAAGGCCATTATGTATGCCAAAAAAGATACCCTTTTGCTGCAGAAAGTAAATCGTTGGTTAAAAGTCAAGCCAAAGGTTACTGAAGGTACTCCATATAGAAAATAGCAGGTCGCTGATCAAATCAGCACATGGGGCTATTCAATTTCAACAATTGATCAGCCCCATGTTCAGTTTGGCCTGGTTCGAAGCTTACCTGTCGCAATTACAATTGCCTCTTTCGTCGCAATATCCACTCCCCAGACCGTCGTTCCCTCTGCAGGACAAATCGCAGGCGCGCTCGCCTTCAGTCCAGCAAATTTTAGGCTCAGTACCGCCCATTACGTTTTTCATTTCGGCGCGATTCAGTTTTCTTAGATTTAATGATTTTTCCATTGTTTTAAGTTTAAATTCGGTTTTGTTTTGATTAGAAAACAAGCTACGAATTAATTACATTAAAAGAAAAAACAACAATCATTCTTTACTATTTCTTATGTTAGAGAAAAATAACCATCGATATGTTTTTTCAATTTAAGGAACAACTGCCGCAGCTTGCAAAGTATTGGGATGCCTTTATGGCGATGCATCAACGTATTGAAGTGCCTGCAAAAACCATTCTTTTGGCGGAAGGCGAGGTTTCAAAGAAATCTTTCCTGATCGAGAAAGGCTGTTTGAGGGTTTGGTTTAACAACAATGGTAAAGATACCACCTTCCAGTTTTTCTTTGAAAACGAGGGGCTCTCCTCTCTGGAAAGTTTCCGGAAAAACATCCCAGGCATGTTTAGCATTGAAACAATAGAACCTTGTGTCCTTCATGTGCTTCAAAAGAAGGATTTCAACCGGATGATGGAGGAACTGGAGCAGCAGCCTGCAGTACTCAGGGAAATGATGAATGTGATGATGGAAAGGCAGCTGCACTACATGAAGGAATTCCTATCTTTCATCAGACATAGCCCCCAGGAGCGTTATTTAAACCTGCTCAGGGAGAAACCAAAGTTGATTCAGCGGGTTCCACAACATTATATCGCTTCTTATCTCGGAATTACCTCTGTTCATTTGAGCAGGATTAAGAACAAAATCCTTAAAGAAAAGCGGGTTTGATTTGATAACATATGTTATCGTCCATCCTGCTTATTGCCGCTACTTTTGTTAAAAAAGAATAGGAACCCAACCAAAGGTTCCGCCTCACTATTAAAAACAAATAAATGAAAGCAGCAATATTATACGCCCTTGGCGAAACCCCAAAATATGGAGAATTTAACACCCCAATTCCTCAAAATCCAGATCAGTTATTGATCAGCATTAAAGCAGCCTCGGTAAAAAATCTTGACAAAAGCATCGCCAGTGGCGCACATTATTCCAGCAATACAGGTTCATTTCAACCGATAGTGGTTGGCATAGACGGTGTTGGTGTATTGGAAGACGGCAGCAGGGTTTATGCCCCAGGTCTTCAGGGCATGATGTCAGAAAAAGCCTTGATTGATAAAAACCGGTTCGTCCGATTACCCGATCATCTCGATGAGGTGACCGCAGCAGCATTACCCAATGCAGTTCTTGGGGCAGCAGCAGGGTTGCGCTACCGTGCAGAAGTTAAACCCGGAGATACGGTATTGATCAATGGTGCAACAGGTGTTACCGGCAGGATTGCTGTGCAGATTGCAAAACACTATGGTGCCAAAAGAGTGATTGCTACCGGTAGAAACGCAGCCTCCCTGGAAAGCCTTAAAGCCCTTGGCGTTGATCAGGTCATCTCCTTAAAAGGGACTGATGATGAAATCCTTCAGGCCATCAGAGAAATCCACCTGCATACTCCCATTGATTCGATGATTGATTATCTATGGGGCCATCCGGCCGAACTGATCCTTCAGGCTTTAGGCGGAAAAGGGAAATTCACACATCCCCTGCGTTTTGTTACCGTTGGAGGAATGGCTGGCGACCAGATCCGGTTGTCGTCGGGAATACTGAGAAGTGCTGACATCACCTTGATTGGTTCGGGAATCGGGAGCTTATCGGAAGGATTGATGCAACAACTCTTCAAAGAGGTCTTACCGGAAATGTTCCTGCTCGCTGCCGATGGAAAGTTAAAAATTGATACGGTCACCGCTCCGCTTGAAGAGGTCGAAAGCGCATGGAACGAGGACATCGATTCGGGAAAAAGATTGGTGATCCTGATGTAGACACCAGGCCTAAAGTCACGGGCATGCCGCCGATAAAGGAAAATGAAGGAATATGTGCCCGGCCGGGATGGAGAAAATGGCGAAGAAATCTGGCTTTCCTTCGCCAAAATCACTTAATCAATAGACAAAATGATAAACTAAACTAAGCTGTAAAATGCGTTCTTTGAAATGACCAATAATAAATTTCAAAGAAAATCAGATGTCTACCCTGGAAGCAAAGATGAAGATCGATCTTAATGACCAGCAGTCATTATGGATCGGGTTGAGGGCAGGAGAAGAACCTGCACTTTTCAACTTATATAAGCAACTCTACAATCCCCTGTTCAATTATGCTTTTATCCTTTTTAAGGAAAGGGAAAATGTGGAGGATGCCATTAATCAGATGTTTCTGGAACTCTGGGAAAACAGGCTGAGTCTTAAACCCGTGAGCAATGTAAAAAGCTATCTGTTTACTTATCTGCGGCGGAAGATCAGCAGGGAAAAAGCGGTCATCAACAGAGCGGTCCTTCCAACAGTGGAAACCTTTGAACGATCCATCATGGATTACATCATTGAATTACAGGTGGAAGAAGAACTTAGGGACAGTATATTTAAAGCCATCAACAAATTAACAGGGCGACAAAAGCAACTGATCATGCTCCGGTTCTATGAGGACCTGGAGTATACTGAGATTTCAGAAAAAACGGGCCTGGCGACACAAACCGTTTACAACAACATCCACCAGGCGATCAAAATTTTAAGGACCGATTTAAAAATTCCAATGTACATCCTGATCTGGCTCCTCAAAAGATAAAGAACCAGGCCCCTCAAAAGAGCAGAAATCTGGTTCATAGAAAGACAGGAAAGAGGATCAGGATGACTCCCGGCCCGCTCTCCTGTCTTTTTCTTTTAAGCGGATCCCGCTAAGGATCAACCAGTAAAAAATCCTTCTTTGCGACCCTGAAAGTATCCGTAGATAAGGCTTCCGGAAGATAAAGGCCCTGAAAGGCAATTGAACTTCCTTTTTTCACCCTTTTGACCACTGATTTTTGTTCCGTAGATTTAACCAGGAGCCTGCGGTCTATACCATCAACATCGGTATAGGTCAGCGCTGTGGCTACATTTCCCCGCTCTGCACTGCCCCAGTTGATGAGGACAGAATCTGGGTTAACCGACGTGGAAACAATATTTCTGTTTAGAATTGAATTCTGGTAATTGTTACCATAAGCACTTCCGGCAATGGTTAAGCCTACAGATTTATTCCCGATCTGGTCTTCGGTAAATACGTTAAATAAATAAGAACCTTCGGCCATCGGATCCAGAAGCCCTTCATACATACCCGTAGCTGAAGCGGGCAAAATAAACTCTTTTGTGTTTTTACCGGCATTCCAGTGAATGATGGTTTTAACCGCTGTTTTATTCGGCGGGAGGATCCAGGTCAGCCTGATCCGTTCTTTGCCTCCGATCACCTTTAGGGAATCTACACGGGTTGCGTAAATGAGCTCCCCATTTTTCACGTATGCTGCAATGGGATCTCCCATTTTGGAACAGCCCGCCAATGTAACGGCCAATAACAATATGATGATATATTTCATGATGCGTAATTCTTAATTGATTTATAACTCAGGTTGTCCCCAGAATTGTAGTTCCATAATGTGTATAAAGTCGGTATTAGACCAGTTTTGAAGCATTTTAAGACGGATATACCTGACCGGTGGATTATTGATATCGAAATTAAACTCTTCTCCTGCCTGCGCATACTTGATGTCTTCAGATGAATTCTGCCCATTGGGAAGTCCGGAAGGCTTCAAAGATTCATATTCACCCAGTTTAATCCAATTCGTCCAGCTTCCATCTGAAGGAGGATCATTGGATCCCCAAAGTTCAAACTTCCGGACATTGCCATGGTTAAATTCATAGTAATTTTCTCCACGCTGATATTCTTTAAAGCGGCTCAATTTCGCTTTGGTTCCAAGATCAAAGGTGAACCAAAGCGGCAGTCCCAGCCCGGGATTGGTATGAAAACCAGTTCCACCGGTAGAATTGTTCCATAGATTTTCCATCACCCAGCCATAACCATCCCCCCTATCGGTGGGGAGCTGCACTTTGTTGAATTTCGTACGGTCGAGCCTGATTTCCAGAATGGGTGTAATCTCTTTAAACAAGGTATCAGACAAGTTGCCAAAACGGTCCCTGATATAAGCGCCTACCCGTATCGGTTTCGGCTCATATCCTCTGATGCTAAAATTCCCTAGTTTTGCTTTCGTATAATAAGTATCAATCGCAGCCATCTCCCCATTTTTATCCGGCATAATCACCACAATGGCAATATCCGATTCGTTTTTGTTTGTAAAGGCGACATTCATTCCTCCGAAATCATCTTTCAAAACCAGTTCCTTAAAAGCCTCTGTAAAAGGAGGACTTAATGGATTTACCGTAACCGTTACGGCATCCGACAGGTTCTCTCCTTTATCCACGGCATACAGCTTCACCTCATAAGCTTTGGTCTGCCCGAAACCATCCACAATCAGGGAATCATTACTGTAAGAAGCTTTTATTTCTCTCTTTACCCCCGGCCGGATTTCGTATTCTGCCTTGATGTAAGACAGGTCATTGTCTGCAGGAATTTTATAGGTAATCTTTGCCGCGCCATTTTTATTCGTTACGACCACACCGGTCACCACCCCCGGCTTCTGCCCGTCCTTAAACAAGGGTTTATTCAAGCCGTTGTCTTCCTTACAACCATACATCATGGCGAATAAAAGCACAGGAACCATTAATTTATATATTTTCATAATGCTGTTTTTCTAATGTCTACCAACCAATATTTTGAGCCAGATTTCTGTTGACCGTGATGTTACCTTCCTTGATCGGCCAGAAATAATCTTTCAGGGCAAAGGCCTGCACATACAATGTTTTCTGGCGGTAATACCCTTCTGCAGTTTCCTGCTCCAGGTCCCATCCTTTTACCGGTCCATTAAGCACTGCGGGCGCCTCCTTCCAACGGCGAAGGTCCCAGAAACGGCTTCCTTCAAATGCCATTTCGATCAACCTTTCCTGATGAATAATTTCCCTTAACCCATCTTTTGATCCTGGTTTTGCAGGATTTGTTGAAAATGCTGCCCAGGATTCTACCACTCCTTTTAATCCCGCCCTGTTCCTCACCTTATCCAGGTACTGGTAGGCTTCCTGTCCCGGCCCTCTGACTTCGTTCGCGGCTTCAGCATGCATCAGGTAAAGGTCGGCAAGGCGAACAATTGGCCATGGATAATCCAGGACCCTATAATCCGAACCATCGTTAATGACATTTAAATAGCTGACCAGCTTTTTGGGCCAGTATCCCGTTACGGAATAGAGCTGCGCTCCTTTTCTTGAGGCTGTCCCGCCCGCCCGTGCTTCTATAGGCCATACATCGCTTCCGTCTTTAAATTTCCCCAGACCATACCAGATTCCTCCGTCAAAGCCCATATCGGCATAAAAACGGGATTCTCTGTTGAAATGCAATTCTATGGTCTGGTAACCTGGTTTGATATAAAATTTTTCATTTTCCGTACCTGTTCTCAGATTTAAGCGGTTGGCATAATTCCAGGTTTTATCTTCTGTAATCGGGACGCCATTGCGGGTATAAAACAGCTCTGCAATCTTAATCGGCGGAGCAAGAATAGACTGTACCGTTTCATTCAGGAATTTTGAGGGGTCTAACCTCGCCTGGGCTTTTCTTTGCAGATCGTAGGTACGACTGTTGGAAGCCCCCCAAATCTGTTCCGTATTCCACCTTTCCGTCACGGCATTCTGAATGCTCAGCGTTCTTAACGTTTCCGGAGAAAGTGCGCCGGTAGTTGCGTTAGGGATAAATTCATATAGCTTAACGCCTGCGCTTTCTGCTACAGAAATCGCTTCGTTGCAGGCCAATAAAGCACGTTCCCATTTTTTCTGATCTGGAGCCGGATTAAAAAGTACAGTTCCATCCGGACTCTGCAAGCTGGAGAAATCAGGATTCCCATTAAAAAGAGGGCTGGCCACGAGCACCAGCATCCTTGCTTTAATCGCCAGAGCAATCGGTTTGGTGATCCGTCCAAGATCTGTGGTCGGCTTATCTAATATGTTGGGTAAATCTGTTGCCGCTTCATCCAGCAATCCGGCAAGGTAATCTGCACATTTATCGATGGGCTGCCGGAATACCTTGACCTCTTCAGGCGAAGCCGAAACGGGCATATTTTTATCAATGATGGGAATTGGTCCATACATCCTCAGGAGGTAAAAATGATAATAGGCTTTTAAAAATTTCACTTCTGCCCTCCATTTTTTCTTCTCAAAATCACTCATATCCAGTACAGAATTGATGTTTTCAAGAAAGATATTGCAGTCTCTGATCCCTCTGAACAAAGGCTGTCCCAGATTCTCTCCATCCCAAAAGTTAAGATAAGGACTGGTGACGCCCTGCTCCCCTTTTGCAATGCGCCAGGCCGTAGGGTCAATATTTTTAATGTTGTCAAAAAACCAGTATTCATCGCCCGCAAGCATGGCCGGATTTTCACTGGGAGAACCTTCTCTTGGCAGGTAAGAATAACAGGTAAACAGAAATTTCTCTGCCTGCGACCTCATAGAAAATGCGCTGCCGATAGTGGCGATATTATCAGGAACAACATCCAGGTATTTCTTACAGGAATTCAGCGTAGAAAGTACGATGATCAGGATTAGTATATTTAGTTTCTTCATTTCTTTATTTGTTAAAAGGTCACATTAACACCAAAATTGAATACCCGTTGAACCGGATAATTGAAGGCATTACCGCCCAGCTCGGGATCCCAGAGGGTGAATTTGCTAAACGTGAGCAAATTGCTGCCATTGGCATAAATCCTTAGCTTTTGAATGTAGAATTTGCTCGTCATTTTGGTAGGAAAGGTATAGCCCAATTCTACCTGTTTTAACCTGAGCAAAGCGCCATTACGCATAAACCAGGTACTCGTCTGACTGTTATTCGCAATATTATTGGTCGATAAGCGTGGCCATAAGGCATATAAATTTCGGTTGTCTTCAGACCAATGGCTGTTTGCATAAGCAGATAATAAAGCCCGGCTATCGTTAATAAAAGGAGAAGTATCTCCATTTCTGGCCAGATCACCATCTGTCTGATAATTGGTAATCCAGAAAGAAGTACGGCCCAGGCCATTAAAGAAACTTGAAAAATCAAAGCCTTTATACCCAACCGAGAAACCGAATCCATAGACAATCTCCGGAGAAGTTGGGAAACCAAGACCAATTCTATCGGCGGGTGTGATTTGTCCGTCGCCATTCAAATCACGGTATTTGATGTCGCCGGGTAAATAAGTTCCGAAAGTCTGCACCGGAGAATTTTTAATGTCTGCTTCGTCTATAAATAAGCGTTCCGCAATGTATCCTTCCTGCTGATTTAAAGGACGCCCCACTAAGGTACGGTAGGCTTCTGCATACTCCGGCTCTTCGACCTTCAGGTAGCTGTTGGTGGCATAGGTAAAGTTTGCAGTTGCACTCACAAAAAAGGAATTATCAAAGCTTTTGGTATAATTGACAGAGGATTCAAATGCTTTGGACCTTGCCTCACCAACATTTGCCCGGACTCCCGCAGATAAACCCATGGTAGTCGGAATAAAGGCCCTGTTCATCAGGATGCTTTCCCGTTTATCGGTTGAATAATCCGCAGTGATGTTAAAATCTTTGATCTGCAGATCGAAACCGAGATTGAGCCTCCTTGCGGTTTCCCAGGTGATGTTCCTGTTGTCGTACCTGTTTACCGATACACCGGGCCGGTAATATTCAAAATTTTGTCCGAAGGTAGCCCCTCTATCTCCATTATTCAGGTTAACATCAGAAAGGTAAAAGAAACGGTCGCTCTGATCGCCGATGGCGTCATTTCCGATTAAACCGTAGGTCGCACGCAGTTTAAAGCTGGAAACGATCTTCTTTAGTCCGCTCCAGAAAGCTTCATTGGAGATGTTCCAGGCAATTCCTGCCGATGGAAAAAAGCCAAAGCGTTTATCTTCAGAAAAGCGCTCCGATCCATTGTAACCAAAGTTCAGCTCTGCCGTATACCGGCTGTTATAGCCATAAGAGAAACGCCCGGAAAAGCCTACATTCCGGAAAGGAAGGGAAGCTTGTAAGGAACCGGAATTGGCAGCAATGCTATTGCGCAGGATGCCAACCAACATGCCGCTGATGGCATGTTTACCTCCAAAAACCTCATCATAATTCAGTGCTGTTTCCATATAGGAAGAGGTAGAAATCTCTTTGGAACCTTCCCTGTAATCCAGGGTTTCAGTTCCGCTGGATTCGTTGAGTACATTTAAGACATATTCATTCGTCGATTTATCGTAATTGCTTAAATTATAATAGAAGGGATTATAAGTTCTCTGCACATCGAAGTAAGACCTTCTTTGTGTACTGGCCATCAAACGCGCTTTTAATCCGGGGAAAAGGAAACCAGACAGGTCTTGTTTAATTTCTATCTGTGCCAGCATCAATGACCTGGAAGAATCTTTATACCCTTTAACCATATCTGCATAGGGGTTTAGAAAACCACCGGTTTCCGAATTCCCGAAAAGGATATGCTGGGTATGCTGGTTGGCTGCATCGGGTGCATAATAAGGAAGGAACAAGACAGGATTGGTATTCATAATTTTCTTATACACCCCTGTTCCCCCATCAACAGGTCCGGTATAGTCATCGAAATTTCCATAAAGCCTTACCGCCATCTGGGTGGTTGGGGTAATGTTGACATCCACATTGGAGCGCAGGGAGTAAGAGCTCAGTTTGATGTTATTATTGAAATTATTACGGTTGTCGACCTTCATAATCCCGTTGTCTTTATTCATCGTTCCGGTTACAAAATAGCTGGCTACTTTTCCTCCACCCGTGATGCTTAAATTGCTTCTTTGGTTCTGCGTGGTTTTCATCAACAGGAGGTCCATCCAGTCTGTGGCAGGATAAACGATCGGGTTAATTCCCGCAGCCGTGGCATCAATTTTATTCTGCGAATAGAGTAATTTCCCTAAGGGATCTCTGGTAGAGATCGCCTCATTATGGAGGCGCATAAAAGTAATGGGATCTGCAAGATCTATATTTTGAGTGGGCTGTGACAAGGAATAATTATGTTCAAGATTAATTTTCGCTTTCCCATCATACCCCCTTTTGGTCGTCACGAGGATAATCCCGTTTGCTCCCCTCGCACCATAAACAGCTGCAGAGGTCGCATCTTTAAGGACAGAAAAACTGGCAATATCATTGGGCTGCAAGCGAGCGAGGTCCGTTGCGGTCAATTCCAATCCGTCAATTAAAATCAGGGGTTCTTTTTTATAGCCGAAAGTTGCCGCACCGCGGATAAAGAACTCTGCATTGTCCTGTCCTGGTTCTCCACTGCGCTGGTAGGCAATCATCCCGGCCACACGTCCGGATAAGGCAGTGGTGAGGTTGCTGGAAGGAACCTTTAGTTCAGAGGGTTTAATCGTCGTAATCGCACCGACCACACTCTCCTTTTTCTGGGTTCCAAATGCGACTACCTGAACCTCATCGAGTGTAGAGTTGTCTTCTCTCAATGACACATTTACAATGGGCTGATTGGCCGGTTTCTCTACGGAAATATAACCCACCATTTTGAAAACGAGAATTGAATTTGCCGGTACTTTAATAGAGTAACGCCCATTGACATCTGTACTTGTCCCTACGCCGAGCTTAGTTTTTACATAAACGGAAACTCCCGGAAGCGGTCTTTGCAGGCTGTCCATTACTACGCCCTGAATCAGCGTATCTGCTTTTACTTTCTGCACAGGAATGGCTTTTTTCTCTGGTTCCAGATCGAAATCTTTCCGGGGCAGGACCGCAACAAGGTTCTTTGAAATGTTGAAATTAAGTCCTGATTTGGTGCTCAGTTCTTTTAACAGCTGAATGATGTTTCTTTCTTTCTCTGCCATCGTAATCGGGACTACCTTTTTCATATCCTCCCGGCTATACGAAAACCGTAAATCGGAAATCCGCTCAATTTTGGAGAAGACCTCCAGAATGGGTTCTTTATTAAAGCCGATGGAAAAGACCTCCTTTTTTTTCAAGCCCGTTGCCTGTGCTGTGGAGGTCGTCAGGATTGAGGGACCGGTCAGCAACAAGAGTAACAGTAAAAAGGAGAAAAAATCGTCCGCATGAAGTAGCTGCTTTTTTCTCATAGAATTAGAATGATTTGGTTGGTTTATATTTAGTTAATTAGGTTTATGGAGAATTATGGCAATGGTTCGAAAATAATGTGCTGTTCCTCTTTCCAGCACAGTGGGATCCGAAGCTTGGAATTCACGTGACTTGAAGTCGCGGC
>JADMIO011210349.1_pt1 | contig 26258 bp, 12 predicted proteins | sample 8958161 | NCBI WGS metagenome assembly JADMIO01 (sample SAMN16585339, study PRJNA669376) | soil metagenome | isolation source: Crop rotation soil | place: USA: Cullars Rotation, Alabama | collected 2011 | reverse complement strand
CCGCGACTTCAAGTCACGTGAATTCCAAGCTTCGGATCCCACTGTGCTGGAAAGCGGACCATCCCCTGGCAGACGTCGGTCGCGGACGCCTGCCGCCTGGCGGCCAGGGAGAAGAAGCCCCTCGTGATGCGGGTCCGCAGCGGCCACCCGCTCGGCTGCGTCTGAAACAACGGCGTGGTCGACCGTGTGTCGATCCTGAGCGACCCGGAGATCGTCAACCTGCTCAAGACCCGGTTCGTGCCGGTCGCGGTGGACCAGCACGACCACCGCCAGCGCAAGGACGCCGAGGGGGCATTCTTTGCAAGGATCGTCCGCCAGGCGGGCCGGGGCACCGACGGCTACTCCCAGGGCTTCTACCTCTTCACCCCCCGGGGCAAGCTGCTGGAATTCGCCAACACCCTGAGCGCGGACCGGATGAAGCAGATGCTCGCCTCGGCGCTGAAGCAATTCGACCCGGCGGGCGAAGCGCCCCGGTTCGAGCAGGGGCCGAAAGACACCCGCTTTACCTACGAGCTGCCCGAGGGCGGACTGATCCTCGCCGTCACCTCGAAGGTGCTGGGCGGGTATGGCCCCTCGGACCGGACGGACCCGATCCGCCGGGCGGCGCTGGGGCGCGACCACCTGTGGCTGCGCAAGGATGAGGCCGAGGCGCTGGTCAAGGGCGAGCTGCCGGGGAGCGTAACGAGGCGGCTGGTCCAGTTCCACCTGGTCGATAACACCCGTGGCGAGCCGCCGGGGTGGCGCCCGGGCGAGGTTCGGCAGGCACAGCTGACGCTCCGCCGGGGGCGCCTGGCGGGCTCCGTCCACCTGGAGACCAGGGCCGGCGACCGCGGCTACCGGGCGCAGCTCCTCGGCCTTGTCGGGGCGAAAGGCGGCAGGCTGGCCCGCTTCGATGCCGTGGCGAAGGGGCTGTTCTGGGGCGAGGGAACCTATTCGCGTGGCGCACCGAAGGGCAAGTTTCCCTTTGCGGTGGCCTTCACGCTCGCGGGCGGCAAGGGCGAGGTGCTGGAGGTGCCCCCGGGAGGCGCGCGGGGCAACCTCAAGGGCTACCTGAGTTGATCGTCCGATCGGCGGCGGCTACCATCCCGTTTCCAAGGGCCCCCGCGCCTTCTGGTGTTACGACCTCAAGACGAAAACCTGGGTGGATCTCCGCCCGAAGGGGCAGGCCGCGCAAGGGGGTTATGTGGGTCTACCGTTACAAGAGGGCGTAGGACGGCCCAAGCAAGAAAGGGGGAGCCGCCGTAACCTGTGTCGCAAGAGGGGACAAGAAATCCGTCGAAGCCTGCGGAATGGGACGCGGAGGGACGCGGATCGGGCGGATTCCCGCGGATAAGAAAGACCAGGCAAGCGCAAGACCATCGCCCCCGTCGCTTGCGCCACACCTTTCTTTTGTCTTGATCCGCGGGAATCCGCCCGATCCGCGTCCCTCCGCGTCCCATTCCCGGACCAGTCAAGGGGCTGCGGGCGGGATACGCCGAGGTTCCCGTTTGACCCCGTTGCATTCGCGACTTATAGTTGCTGGAACACAGGTTTGTGGCGGGGGCGCAATCTGGGACGCTGCCCGCCCTGGCGGAACACGGAAGGGCCGCCATACCCCAGCGGGAAAAACCGGCATCGAGCTTCTCCCCTCACAGCAACAAAACCCTCGGCGGGCCGTTGCTGTCTGCCGTCGTGGGAAAACCAGCCTCAAGCATATCCCTCCGGCCGGGCCCGATCTCCTCCTTTGACCCTCGGATTGTGTGCGGACCCCTTGAGGGCGTGCCCCCCATGTCCCTTCCTCTTGCCCGTCGCCGGAAGAGCGCCCCGTGTGCCCGGCGGACCCCCGGCCTGCGTGTCGAACCCCTGGAGGGCCGCGACCTGCCCTCGGCCGGCACCTGGCCCGGCTTCCTCCATCCCCTGTCGGAGACGGAGCCGAACGACACCCTGGACCTGGCCCAGAGCGTGGGCGACCTGAGCGCCAACCAGCGGGCGGAGGTCGTCGGCCTGATCGGCGGGGAGCCGGGTCGGTCCGGCGACGTGGACTGGTACAGCTTCTTCCTGGACCAGGCCGCCCGGGTCCGCCTCACGGCGCCCCCCGGGGCTTCCGGCGCGGCCCCGCCGGTCGTCCTCAGCCTCTACAACACTGACCCGGACCGGGCCGACCCCCTGGTGCCGCTCGGCCACCGCCTCCTTGCCCAGGACGAGGGCTCTCCGGCGGGGGGGGCCGCGGCGATCGACAGGGTGCTGGGGCCGGGGACCTATTTCGTGGCCGTCAGCGGAGCCGGGAATCGCTACTTCCACCCGTTCCTCGCGGGCTCCGGCCTGGCCGGCAGCACGGGCGCTTACGGCCTGCTGGTCACGTCCAGCCCCCTCGACCTTCCCCCCGACGACGGCCCGACGGTCCTGACCGTGGAGCCGGGCACCGACTCCTTCCTCGACCGGTCCCCCCTTACCGTCCGGGTCAGCTTCAGCGAGGACCTGGACGAGAGCACAATCGTCGACGGCGACACGGTCCAGCTCGTCTTCAGCCCCGACGGGTCCTTCGGGGAGGGGGACCCGCCGGTCCCGCTGGCGTCCGTGAGCTACAGCGCGGGCCTGCGCGAGCTGCGGCTGACCCCCGCGGCGCCCCTGGCGCCCGGCCTTTACGAGGTCCTGCTCTCGGGCCAGTCCGCCCCGGGCCGGGATGTCCTGGCCGGCCCGGACGGCGTCCCGCTGGGGAGCACCGCCCTGCACCCCGAGGGCGAGGACTTCCAGGCGGTGTTCCAGATCGTCGGCAGTGAAGGACGGCCGGTGGCCGACTCGACCCCGGGCGACGACACGCCCGCCACCGCCACCGACCTCGGTAATCTGACCTCGCTCGGCCCGGTACAGGTCGCGGGGGTCGTGGGGGACGACCCGTTCTACGACCCGGCCAGCGATGACCCGCTGGTCTCCAACCCGGCCGCCGACGTGGACCTGTACCACTTCCGTGTCGCCGGGCCCGGCCGCTTCGCCCTGATTGCCGAGGCCTTTGCCGGCCGGATCGGCTCGGCGCTGGACCCCGCCCTCACCCTCTTCCAGAGGGTCGACGGCGGCGCGCTGCGCCTGGTGGGCACGAACAACAACACGCTCAACGACAGCGTGGCCTCGAACGACACCGTGCCGCTGTTCACCGACGCGGCCCTGTTCGCCGGCCTGACCGAGGGGGACTACTACCTGGCCGTCTCCTCTGCGGGGAACGACCCCGGGTCGGGCCCCGACGGGGTGTTCATCCCGGACGAGCCGCACAGCGGGCAAAACGGGGGTTCGAGGGGGGAATACGTCCTCACGCTCCTGGTCCACGCCGATGACGAGGCCCCACAGGTCACCGGCGTCACGCCCGGCGACGGCGCCGTGCTGGGCGGGCCGCCGACCAACCTGGTCGTCCGGTTCAGCGAGCCCGTCAACCTGCAGCGGCTGGCCTACGAGGCCTTCCAGCAGACCTCCCAGAGCACCGTGGAGTCCGTCTTCGTCCAGGGACCCGACGGCACCCGCTACCTCCCGCGGCTGGAGTCCTACGACCCGTCGACCGGCGAGGCTCGATTCCTGATGCTCGACGCGCTGGCCAACGGCACGTACGAACTCCACCTCTCGGGGGCCGAGGGACTGACCGACCTGGCGGGAAACCCACTCGTCGGCAACGGAGTGGACGGTGCGGACCACATCGTCCGCTTCGCGGTCGAGGGGCCGGCCCGGGGCAGCGACGGCAACCCGTTGCGGTGGCTCACCCAGGAGCCCAACGACGACGCCGGCCACGCCCAGGACCTCGGAATCCTGTTCCCCCACGAACTCCAGGCAGGAGTCATCGTGGTGAGGGACTTCACGGCCGCGCCCGGCGAGCCGCCGGCAGACGGCGCGGACTACTACCGGTTCGAGGTCCTTCAGTTCCAGTCGTACTTCTTCAACCTCACCGGCAGCGGCTTGCCCGCCGGGGCGGCCCTCACGATCCTGGACGCCGACGGCAAAGTGGTGGACGCGGTCCCGCAGGGAAGCGAGGGGGACCTGCAGGCCTTCCTGAACCCGGGGAAGTACGTGGTCCGCGTCGGGGACTGGACCCCCCAGCAGGCCCCCGGGGTGGCGTATCAACTGGAGCTCAAGTTGGGCGGGCTTCCCGAGAACCCCACGCCGCTGACGACCGGGGCGGCGCCGGCGGTCGGCATCCGTCTGGTTCAGAACGGGCCCCCGGCCGGGCAGCCGCCCCCCACGCCCGTCGTCGAACTCCCCCCCGCACTGTCCAGCAATGTCATCCTTTCCGGCCCCCCGCCGGTGTCCCCCCGCTTCCCCGGCGTGCCAACCCAGGCCGACGTCACGGTGTCTTCGGGCGTGGCCCTGGCCCTGGTTTCTCTCACCCCCCCCGGCGGGGGGGACTTCCGCGGCGGTGCCACCGGCCCGGCCCAGGGGCCGCCGGGACTGCTCCGGGATCTGAGGGCGGGCCCCCTGGGGGGCGGGCCCGGCGCTGCCCGGGACACGAACGACACCCCCTTCGTCCGACTGCCCGGCCCCGGCGGCCCCGACGGCCCGCCGGGCGGCAACGAGGGCGTGTCCCCGCTTTTCGAGGTCCGGGCGCTGGAACACCTCGACCGCTTCTTGACCCGGTGGTGGACCGACCTGCTCGACCTCGCGTTCCAGGGGACGGACTGGCTCGGCACCCCCCAGGCGTCGCCGCCACTCCCCGAGCCGCCGGAGGTCGGCCCTGGGGACGAAACGGACACCGGGGAGGGCGAGGGCCAGGAGTGCCCTTGCGCCGCACGGCCCCCGGCGGCCCTCGGCGGTCCGCTGGGGCTCCTGATCGTCCTGGGCGTTGTCGTGGCGAACAACCGGGCGGGACCCGCACCGAAGCGCCGGGCGCAACTTCCCCCGAACCGGACGGCCGGAGGTAAGGGCGCATGAGTCAGACCGCCGGGCACCCCGGCGAGGGCCGGCCCCCCGACGTGTCGCCGCCGGGGCCCGGGCCGGAGCACAGCTTCCTCGCCGCCCGCAGCATCAAGCGAAGGCTCCTGGAGGAACTCGCCTCCGCTGGCGCGGGCGGCAGCGCCCGGGCGGAGGATCTGCTCCGCCACTGGCCGACCGATCCCGCCGGGGACCCGGACGTTGCCAGCCTCCTGTTCCAGGATTATCGGCAGCGGAGCCTCCGGGGCGAGGCACCCAGTATCGAGGAATACGAGCGGCGATTCCCCGAGCAAGCGGATTCCCTGGCCGGGCTGTTCCGGCGCCAGGACTTCCTGCACTCCGTCGGCGCCGCGAGCGACCCGACCCCGCCCCTGGCCCTGCCCCCGGTCGGGGCCGAGGCGTTCGGGTTTCACCTGCGGCACCAGCTGGGCGAGGGGGCCTTCGCCCGGGTCTTCCTCGCCGAGCAGGCCGAGCTGGCCGGGCGCCCGGTGGTCCTGAAGATCTCGGACACCAGCAGCGACGAGCCGCAGACGCTGGCGCAGCTCCAGCACACGCACATCGTGCCGATCTACTCGGTCCACGAGGACCGCGCGGCGGGGCTCCGGGCCGTGTGCATGCCGTACTTCGGCGGGGCGTGCCTGTCCCGGGTCCTCCAGGCGGTTCAGGATCGGACCGACCGGCCCGCCCGGGGTGCCCAAATCGTCGAGGCCCTCGCCCAGGTCGGCGGCCCCCAGCTCCGCACCCCCGAGCGCGGTCCCGGACTGCCCCACGACGGTCCGCTGGCCCTGCTGAAAGGGCTGGACTTCTTCCGGGCGTCCGTCTGGGTCGTGGCCCGGCTGGCCGAGGCCCTGGCACACGCCCACGACCGGGGGATTTTCCACCGCGACATCAAGCCGTCCAACATCTTGCTCGGGGCCGACAGCACCCCGATGCTCCTGGACTTCAACCTGGCCAGCAGCCCGGGGCACGGCCGGGCATCCGCCGAGGGCCCGCTGGGCGGCACCATTGCCTACATGGCCCCCGAGCACCTGCGCGCCCTGAGCGGCCGCAGCCCGCAGCTCGCTCGGCAGGTGGACCACCGCTCGGACCTCTACGCCCTGGGCATGGTCCTCTTCGAGGTGGTCACGGGCCACAACCCTTTCGACCAGAAGGCCAGTTACTCGCCGCTGCCGATTCTCGTGGAGGCGATGGCCGTGGAGCGGAGCCGGGCCGTGCCTTCGTTGAAGCACTTCCGGCCGGACGCCCCGTGGGGCCTGGAGAGCATCGTCCGCAAGTGCCTGCAGCCCGAGCCGGAGAAGCGCTACCAGAAGGCCGAACACCTGGCCGAGGACCTGCGCCGCCTCCTCGACGACCGGCCGCTGCGGCACGCGCCGGAGCTGAGCCGGGCGGAGCAGGTCCGCAAGTGGCTGCGGCGGCACCCGCGGCTAGCGGCCTCGGGGGCGGTCACGGCGGCCGTCGCCGCCCTCCTGCTGGCGGGAGGCTCTGTCCTGCTGACGGCACGGACCCAGCTGGCGGCCGCGCAGGCGCGGGCCCACGGCGCGGAGGGGGCCGCGGCGCGCCAGCGGATGCACGAGTTCGAGCAGGGGACGCTCCGGGCGCTGTGCCTGGTGAACACCCACAGCGAGTTCCAGGAGCACGCCCGCCAGGGCCGGGCCGTGTGCGAGCAGACCCTGTCCCTGTACGGCATTCTGGAGGACCCGGACTGGCAGGGGCAGCCGGCCTGGCGGCGGCTCGCACCGGCGGAGCAAAGGCGGCTGGCGGAGGACGCCCGGGAGCTGCTCCTTCTGCTGGCCGTCGTGCGCGCCCGCCTCGCCGGAAAAGGGGACGGTCCCTCTCTCCTCAAAGGGACAGTCCCCTTTTCCGGCCGCCTCGCCCCGGGCGACGGGGCGACCCTCCGGGAGGCCCTGGCGCTCCTGGACCGGGCCGAGACGGTCCCGGGCCTTGGCCCCTCGGCCGCGGTGTGGCAGGCCCGGGCGGATTGCCTGCGCCAGCTCGGGGACGGGGCCGGCGCCCGCGCCGCCGAGGGGAAGGCCCGGTCGATCCCGCCCGCCAGCGCCCGCGACCATTACCTGCTGGCCACGGCCTACGTCCAGCACGGGCCCCCGAAAAGGGGACTGTCCCCCTCTCCTCAAGGGGACAGTCCCCTTTTCGGGGGCGCCGGGCGGCACGCCCTGGCCGTCCGGGAGCTGGAGCGGGCGCTCCGCCTCGACCCCCGGCACTACTGGTCGTGGATGCAGAAGGGCCTGTGCCACCTGGAGGCGGGCGAGCATCACCGGGCCCTGGCCGACTTCGGCGTCTGCGTCGGCCTGTGGCCGGAGTTCGCCTGGGGCTACTTCAACCGGGGTTTCGCCCTGGACCAGAGCGGCCAGAAGGCCGCGGCGGTCGCCGACTACACGGCCGCCCTGGAGCGCGACCCGGGCCTGACGGCCGCCTACCAGAACCGGGGGCTGGCAAACCTGGAGCTCCGGCGGCACGCGGACGCGCTGGCCGATTTCGAGCGGCTGGTCGAGCTGGGGCGGCGGGGCCCGGAAAAGGGGACGGTCCCTTTGGGCAGAGGGACCGTCCCCTTTTCCGGGCCGGTCGTACAAGCCTTGCGGGGCCAGGCCCTGGAGGGGCTCGGCCGGGGCCGCGAGGCCGACGCCGCGTTCGCCTCGGCCCTCGCCGGGCTCGGGGCCGAGCCGGAGGCCGTCCGCAACCGCATCCTTTGTGTGTACGGGTTCGCGGTGTGCGCCCGCCTCCCCGACGAGGCAGAGCGGGCGTTTGTGCGGGTGCCCGCGCGGGACCCCCGGTTCCCGGAAGCGCTGTACGGGCGGGGCCTGCTGGCCGCCCAGCAGAAGCAGACGGAGCAGGCCGTCCGCTACTTCAGCCAGGCCCTGGCGCTGCGGCCGGGCTTCGGCGAGCCCCGCCGCTTCCGGGCCGTGCTCCTGGCCCGGCTGGGCCGCCTCGAGGAGGCGGTGAAGGACATCAACGTGGCCCTGACGGCGGAGCCCCGGGCCGGGCCCATCCTCTACGCGGCCGCCTGTGTGACCGCCCTCGCCGCCGGGCGGACCCCCACGCCGGCCGCCGCCCAACCGCTCGCCGACCAGGCGGTGGACTTCCTCCGGCGGGCACTGGAACAGGGGTACGGGCGCCACGCCGCCGAGGACCCGGACCTGGCCGCCGTACGGGACCACCCGGCGTTCGGGCGCCTGCTGGCCTCGCCCCAGGAAACGGGTGGTGGGCTCTGACAGGTCAGGGGTCAGGGGTCAGGAGTCAGAGAAGCAGGGGTCAGGGGTCGGCTTGTCTTCTTCCGACTCCTGACTCCTGACCCCTGACCCCTGAAGGAGGAGGGGCAGATGCTCAACGGAGAACACAGCAGGGACGGCCAACGGGATTCAGCGGACGTGACGGGGGCCAGGGCGACGGCGGCGGTCCTCGAGGAGGAATTCGCCGTGCCGGTCACGGTCTATGAGGCCGGGACCGGCACGGCGGTCTGGCCGCGGGAAACGTGCCAGGAGCCGGGCGGGCGTGTGGGGCCGGAGGAGGTCCGGCAGGCGGCCGCCGCCGACCGGGTCGTCCTGACCCCGCACGGTCGCGGCGGTTACTGCCTGTTCCTTCCCGTCGGCCTTCCCGCGGAGCGGGTCGGCGGCCCGGGCCTGGTCGCCGTCGGTTTCTTCCGGGCTTTGGCCGCGACCGGCCCCGACGCGGTGGACGAGCGTCTGCGGCTGGAGCGCTGGGGGCGGGCGGTCCGAGAACGGTTGTGTGGTGCTGAGGTCCTGCGTGCCCAGCGACGCCGCGAGGAAGACCTGAAGATCCAGCTCAAGGGGGTCTGGGAAGTGAACCTGACCCTGGAGCGCCTCCTCCGCCGCCTGCGCGTCCACAAGGACCGGGCCGCCAACCAGGAGCGCATCCTGGAGGCCGCCTTCCCGTTCCTCAACGCCCAGGCCCTCCTCTGGGTGCCCCAGGACACCGGCGCCCGCGTCCTGACCCAGGGCGAGGCCGTCCTGGGGGATGACGGCGCCCGCCGCCTGGCGGGCCTGCTGGGCAGGTCCCCCGAGCTGCGCGACGCCGGCCTGCTGCTGGACAACCGGGTCCCGGAAGCCCCGTGGGGCGGCAGGTTCCCGGGCCTGATGAACCTCATGGCCTTCCTGGTCCCGGCCGGCAACCCTCTCGGGCTGGTGCTCGCCCTCAACAAGAGCGGCCCCGGGGTCCGCGGGCCGGAGGCGGGTCGTGAGGCGGAGGGCGCCGGAAAAGGGGACGGTCCCTTTGAGGAGAGAGGGACCGTCCCCTTTTCCGGCGTCGGCTTCCGCCACGCCGACGCCGCCGTGTTGGCGCCGTTCGCCGCCTTGCTGGGGCAGCAGGCCCGGGCCTTCGAGCGCTACCAGGACCTCAAGGACCTGCTGGTCGGGCTGACCCGCTCGCTGACGGCCGCGGTGGACGCCAAGGACGCCTACACCTACGGCCACAGCGAGCGGGTGGCGCGGATCGCCCTGGAACTCGGCCGGGAGCTGGGGCTGGACGAGGACGCGCTGAGCGACGTCTACCTGGCCGGGCTGCTGCACGACATCGGCAAGATCGGCATCCGGGACGCCGTGCTGTGCAAACACGGGCCGCTCACGCCCGAGGAGCAGGAGCACATCCAGCAGCACGTCACGATCGGCCACGCGATCCTGAAGGACCTCCACCAGATCCGCAGCCTGTTGCCCGGCGTCCTGCACCACCACGAGCGCTACGACGGGATGGGCTACCCCGACGGCCTGGCGGGGGAGCAGATCCCCTTGCTGGCCCGGATTCTGGCGGTGGCGGACGCTTACGACGCCATGAGCACCACCCGCCCCTACCGCAAGAGCCTTCCGCCGGCGCGGGTCGAAGAGATTCTGGCAGAAGGGGCCGGCCGGCAATGGGACGCGAAGGTCATCGAGGTGTTCCAGCGCATCAAGGGCCGGCTGCGGGCCATCCGCGAGCGCGGCCTGGGCGAGTCGTTACGCCAGGCCCTGGAGGGGGCGCTGCGCAAGAGCGGCAGCTCCCGCGTGATGGTACCGTGTGATGGACTGAGCCCGTCCGATGAATGACGAATGACCAATGACGAATGACGAAAGGGCCGCAAGCGGAGGCCCTTCTTTCGTCATTCGTCATTGGTCATTCGTCATTCCCCCGTGGGGCGGACTACCAGCCCGGCGCCCACTCGTCTCGTCCGGCGAAGTAGACGTCGCACGCCTCCTCCCACGGCAGGACCCCGGCCGCAGGACGCGCCGACGTGGGGATCCAGACATCCGTGCCCGCGTCGGCCAGACGCGTCGTCCCCTTCCCGGAGGACGCGGGGGACGCCTCCTCCTGCGACACCCCCCTGGTCGCCAGATGCGCCGGGCGGGCCGTCGCGGGGACTTGCAACCCTGCGTCCAGGCTCGTCGGGCCCCAGATCCCCGCGGAACTCAGCTCGGCCCCTTCCTGCCACCAGGCGAGGATCCCGCTCTGAGCGTCGGCCCCCGGGCCGGCCGCTCCCGGTGTGGCCGGGACGGCCTCCCAGGACACGCCGGGGAGGTCCGCGACACCTTGCTGGGCGCCAGGACCGTAGCCACAGCAACAAAGGCAAGACGACCCGTGCGCGTTCACGTCACTATGATTCTGGTGGTCGCTGCCCGACACGTCCAGCGTGTGGAAGAATGCGTTCTCCACAAGCCCCCCGGAAGTTTTCCCGCCCAGCAAGCCCCCCAGGAGCCCGCCGGCCAACTTGACCACCCCGCCGACAAGGCTCAAGAGCCCACCGACGACGTTCCCCTGCGCGTCCCGGCGGTCGGCCAGGCCGCCGCCGCCGTTGGTGGGGCTGCCGTTGGCGGTCCGCGTGTCCGACGGCGAAACGGTGGGGGACGCCCCTGAGCCGAAGTTCAGCGTCATCGCGTAGGCCCCCGTGCCGAAGGCCGTGTTGTCCGCGCCGTCCACCAGGACGTAGTAGCGCTGCCCGGGCGTGACGTTGACGGTGAGCGACAGCGTGGTCCCGTACTTGTTCAGGCCGGAGACGGACGCCACCTGGCTCTGGCTGGCGTTGTACACCCGCACCAGAGGCGCCAGCAGGCTCAGCCCGCTGCTCTGGACGTTCAGCTTCAGGGTGCTCACCCCGGCCGGGGCGGTGAACGTGTAGTAGTCCGCGTCCGCGGTGCTGGTGATGTCGAGGCCGGTCACCAACGCCGTTTTGGCCGTTGGGTCGATCCGGGACGTGAGGTCGCTGGCCGAGGCGAAGCTGCCGTTCGAGGCGGTCGCGTCGAAGGCGTCGGCCACGCGGGCGCCGTAAATGGCCCGGATGCCGGCGATGTCGTCGCTGTTCAGCCCGTAATCGGTGCCGTTGTAGGACGAGTACATGGTGGCGAGGGACGAGCTGCTGTGGTCCAGCCCGAGGGCGTGTCCGAGTTCGTGCAGCGCCACGGAGAACAGGTCGTAGGTGGAGCCGAGGTTGTAGGTCTGGTTGGTGTTGAGGCCCATGTCGCCGCCGACCGAGTAGTTGTTGACCGGGGGCGGCAGGTAGGTCAGGGCCAGGGTGCTGCTGCTGCTGAAGCCGAAGCCGCCGACGCGGATGTCGCCGAACCCCGGGTCGCCCTGCTGGAAGCTGCCCGAGCCGCTGGGGGCGCCGCTGTCGCCGACCAGGGCGAAGTTGATGTTGGCGTACTGGGCCCAGGTCTGGGCGGCCTTGAGGATCTGGTTCTCCCAGGCGGCGGCCGAGCCGAATTTCGCGTTGAACTTGCCCACCAGGTTGCTGTAGACGCCGCCCAGGTTGGTCCCGTCGGGCTGGAAGCTGATGGTGATCAGCTCGGGGTGCATCCACTGGTTGCCGGTGGCGGCGTGGAGGACGGTTCGGGGCTCGAGTTCCTCGACCCGGAGCTGGGCCCGGCGGGTGGCGGCCTGGCCGCCGCCCGGTCGCGGGCGCAGGAAGAACTTGACGAGGCTGGAGCGCTGCGGACGGGTGGTGCGCATGGGTTCTCTTCGTCCGGGGAGGGAATAGGTTGGCGGACGGGACCCGTGCGGCGAGGGGGGGGCGACGCGGGTTCCACTCTCCGGTGTCTTCGTTCACCCTTTCGGCGGCCTGGCGACCCCCGGAACCGTGGGACGATTCCGCTGGGCCCATGGCTTTGCGCCCCCGCCTTCCGACGGGTTTGCCTTGTCGAGAATGAAGAAATGACCGTTGCTAACCCAAACACTAGCTCACCAACCCGCCCCAGTCAAACCGCGGCTGAATTCTTCTGGCTTGAGAGAAAAATGGACTTGGCGCGTCCACTTCCCAGATCGCCCTGAGCGGGGCCGGCGTGGGCGAAGGACCGGCCCTCCGGGCAGGGCTTGACGCGCGCCGCCACCGCGGTCAGGCATCCGGCAGGCGGAATCCGGCGGCCCTCCGTGCGGATCGTTGGGGGAGCGGCAGACGGGGTTTCCGGTACGAGGAAAAGGACGTTCGCCCTGCATCTTCCCAGGCCCCATCCCCCCCGGTAAGATAGTCGTCTGTCCCATGACTCCTTGAAATGGACCCGGCGGCGGGGTCGAAGCCGCCGCCGCCGGCGTGTTCGGGTTGCCCGCCATCTGCTTCCTGGGCCGACGTCGCCCGGGGACCACACCTTGGGAGAAGCTCCTTGGAAACCGCACCTTCCTCAACCACCCCGACCGGCCGGGGGTTCATCTCGCGTGTTTCACGGTGGACTCGGGGGTCGCGAGCGGAGTCATCGACCACCCCGACCGGCTGGGGGTTCTTCCCGCGGACCGCGCTGCGGTTCTTGCTCCTTTACTTTCTGCTGTACTCCTTGCCCATGCTCCTCCGGTTCCCCATCAACCTCGCGTACTCGGTCGCCGCGCGGGTGCTGTCCGAACCCCCCGCGCCCGATTCCTGGTTTAACAAGGGGCTGACGCACCTCTCGAAGCCGGGGGTGTGGTTTCAGGAGCGCATGAACGAATTCACCCCGTGGGCGTGCCGGACCCTCATCCACGTTGATGTGGAGCTCCCGACCCGGTTCACCGGGTCGGGGGACGGCCTGTACCAGTACTGCCTGTGCTTCGCCTACCTCGTCCTCGCGGCCGTCGGCGCCGTGGTCTGGACGCTCGGCAGCGAGGCGTGGCGGCTCGCGAAGACGCACCGCGCCCCCGACTACGACCGGCTGCACAGCCTGTTCCGCCTGGTCGTGGGCTTCTACCTGATGCACCAGATGATCGTGTACGGCGCGATGAAGGTGTGGTGCGCCCAGTTCCCGCCGATCACCGACGATCGGCTGGAGACGACCTACGGCGACTCCTCGCCGATGGGGCTGCTGTGGCGGTTCATGCGGTTCTCGCAGCCCTACACCGCCGCCACGGGCATCGTCGAGTTTACCTGCGGCCTGCTGCTGATTTTCCGCCGGACGACCCTGCTGGGGGCGCTCTGCTCGGCCGGGGCGGCCCTCCAGGTGTTCCTGCTCAACATGTGCTACGACGTGCCGGTCAAGCTGATGTCCGGCCACCTGCTCCTGATGGCCCTCCTGCTGATCGCGCCGGACGCCAAGCGGCTGTTCTCCTTCTTCGTGCTGGGCAAGCCGGTCGCGCCCCGCCGCGACGCCCCGCTCTTCGGGAGCTGGAAGTGGCTCAACAGGGCGGGCTTTGTCCTGCGGACCTTGTTGTACGTCACCTTCGCGTCGCTGTCCCTCTACCAGGCGTACCGGACCGCGAAGACGAGCGGCATCCTCGCCCCCGAGAGGCCGGCGACCGGCCGGTGGATCGGGGTGGAGTTCGTGCGCGGCGGCAAGAAGGTGCCCTTCCCCGCGCAGCCGGAGAACCCGCCGCCGCCCAAACAAGTCACTGCCCCGAGGTGGAGGGGCGGCCCGGGCCTGCCGCCCGTCGTGCGGCTCATGGTCGCGCCGCTGAACGTCGTGCTGACGTTCGAGGACGGTTCCGGGGCCGGCTTCCGGAACGTGAGCCGGGACGATTCGGAGCTGGTGCTGGCGTCGTTCCAGGGCGGTGCGACGGTGGCGGGGCTGCGGGCGTCCTTCCCCGAGCCGGACGTGATGGTGCTGGAGGGGCCGGTGGGCGGCGAGGAGGTCCGGATGACCTTCCGCCGGCCCCGCGTGAAAAAACAGTACCTCCTGAAGGAGCGCAGGTTCAACTGGGTGCAGGAGGAGCCGTTCAACCGCTGACCGCCGGCCGCGTTGCACTCAAAGGCCCAGCGCCGCGAGGTCGTCGGCCCCCGGGCCCGAGGCGGGCGGCCGTTGCGAGCCCCGGGCGAGGTCGTCCGGCCACTTGACGGCCGCGCCGGTCCCGATCGTGACCCAGGTCTCGCCGGCGCCGCCGTCGGCCTCCCGCAGGGCACAGGCCAGCGCCACCGCCGAGGAAAGCTCCAGCGCGATGCCCCGGCGTGCCAGCTCGCCGGCGGCCCGGGCGGCCTCGTCGTCCGACGCCACCCGCACGGCCCCCCCGGACTCGTAGACCGCCCGCAAGGCGTGGTCGCCCGTCTGCCTCTCCCCGACCGACAGGGCGCGGGTCGAGACCGTGTCGAGGGGCTGGACCCGGTGCTCGCCGCGGAGGAAGGCCCGGTGGGCGGAGTCCGCCCCGGCAGCCTGGCAGGCGACCACCCGCGGCGCCCGGGGGATCCGTCCGGCGGCGCGGAGTTCGCGGAAGCCCTTCCAGAGGCCGTAGGTCCCCTCGCCGCTGCCGGCCGGCACGAAGACCCGGTCGGGCGCGGACCAGCCCAGCTGCTCGCAGACCTCGAAGGCGATCGTCTTGAAGCCCTCGACCCCGAACGGGTTGGTGCGGCCGGCGAGCGGGCAGAGGCCGGTGGCCGGGAACCACCCCCCCCGCGCCAGCAGCTTGCCGAGCAGCGCCTCCCGGTCCCCTCCGCGCACGACCCGCGCGCCGTAGGCGGCCATCAGGTCGGTCTGGACGGGCGGGGCGTCCGGGTGGCAGAAGACCACGCAGCCGAGCCCCGCCGCGGCGGCGTAGGCGGCCGTGGCGGCGCCGTGGTTCCCCGTGGAGATCGTGGCGACCCGCGTGTAGCCGAGCTGCTTCGCCGCCGTGACGGAGACGCTCGCGGCCCGGTCCTTCCACGACCAGGTCGGGTTCTGGGTCTCGTTCTTGAGCAGCAGGGCCGCCCCGCCCGGCCGGGGGCCGAGCGGGAGCAGCGGCGTGCCGCCCTCGTGGAGGGTGACGGCGTCCCGCACGTCGAGCGGCAGCAGGCCGTGCCAGCGCCACAGCCCCGGGAAGCCGTCAGCCGGCAAGGGAGCGGGGCCTGGGTCGTACTGGACTTCGACGGGGGCGAACGCCCCCCGCTCCAGGCACCGCGGGCAGCCACCGAACATCGGCCCGACATCATACTGCGCCTTGCACGTCCCACACTCAAGCCAAACCCTTCTCATGTCTCTTGTCCCCTCCGGCCGGGCAGGGCGGCCCGCGCCCCGACCCTCGCTTCGCGAAATGACCAAGCTCCAATGACCAATGACCAATGCGTTCCGCTTGGGGTCCTCGGCCTGCCAGGACTTGCCCGCCTGCGTCCGTCCTCATTGGTCATTGGTCATTGGGGCTTGGTCATTGGTCATTGGAACTTGGGCTCGTTTCAGGGCCTCGTCTCCACGGACGCGACCGACGCCCGGGGGAGGTCGCCCTCCAGGAAGGAGCGCTCGAAGTAGTACGCCCAGCCCGACTCGCCGCCCAGGACCAGGTCCGGCCGGCCGTCGCCGTTCCAGTCGACCGCCTCCACCGAGCCGGCGTGGTTGCTGACCAGCAGGTCCCGGCCCTCGCAGCGCACCTTGCCGCGGGCCCGGAAGACGGGCTTCGTGCGCGTGCCGACGTTCTCGTAGTACCAGACGTGGTAGAGCGAGCCGACGAACAGGTCGAGGTCGCCGTCGCCGTCCCAGTCGACCAGCTTGGTCAGGTAGTCGCCGTTGTTGTTCTTCGCCCCCTGGAACGGCACGAGGACCTCGCCGGACTCCAGCCGCACCGGCTCGCCCTTCACCACCTTCAGCACGCGCGGGTCGTCCTGCCTCGCGGCGGGGCGGTACGTCCACAGCCGCCGGTCGGTGTAGCCCGTGCTGACGATCTGCACGCGGCCCGAGCCGTCCAGGTCGCCGACGCCGAGCTGGTTGCGCCAGCCGAAGCAACGCTCCTTGCCCTCGACGACGATCCGCCGCCCCGGCGCCAGCACCGGCCGGGCCCGCGTGCCGACGTTCTCGAAGTACGTCTGGTAGCCGCGCATGTCGCCGACGATCAGGTCGAGGTCGCCGTCGCCGTCGAGGTCGACGACCACGGGCGCCGCGTAGCCGGCGTTCGGCTCGGACGGCCCCTGCGGACAGTCGCGCGGGCCGTTGATGAGGCGGATCTCCTTGCCGCCGGCCCGCAGCCGCACGCCCGGCCTGAAGACGGGGTCGGCGCGCGTGCCGGCGTTCGCGTACAGCGTGACCCAGCCGTCGCCGTCGCCCTGGATCAGGTCGGGCAGGCCGTCGCCGTTCCAGTCGGCGACCGCGGTGCGCGTCTGCTCGCCGCCGGTGATCTTCGGGTGCGTCTGCATCACGAACGCGCCGGGGCCCAGCCGCGGTGGGCCCCGGCGGTCGGGGCGGAGGTCGGGGTAGACCTTGAGCCAGCCCTCGAAACCGGCGAGCAGGAGGTCCTGCCGGCCGCGTCCGAACCAGTCGACGACGAGCGGGTTGGGGGCGGCGGCGAAGCCCTCGGCACGCGGGACGAGCGGCAGGTCGAGGAGGAACTTCGGCTGCCGCCGCGTGCCGGCGTTCTGGTGCCACAGGACGCGCGCCGCCCCGGGCGGGTGGTTCTGCATGTCGCAGACGATCAGGTCGGGCAGCCCGTCGCCGTTGAGGTCGGCGTAGTCGGCGCCGCCGTAGCCGAACGCCGTCAGCAGCGTCCCGCGTGCCGTCCGGACCGCCTTCGGCGGCGCGAAGACGGGCCGGCCGTCCTTGTCCCTGCCGGTCTGCTCGTGGACCTCGAAGAACTCCAGCACCTCGTCCCAGTAGCAGACGCCGTCCTCGGGCTTGCAGCGCGGGTCGATGTGCTGGCGGTAAACGGGATACAGAATGTCGAGATCGCCGTCGCCGTCCCAGTCGACCAGGCGGAAGCCGCGGTAGTAATAGTCCCTGGCGGCGAAGTCGTTGCCCTGCGCGAGGCGGGCGACGGGCCGCGGCGGCTTCAGCACCGGCAGGCCGTCGCGGTCGCGCCAGCCCGTGTTCTCGTAGAGGTAGAGGTCGGTCCCGAAGGCGAGGACGAGGTCGGGGTCGCCGTCGCCGTCCCAGTCGGCGACGTCGAAGTAGACGTAGGCGCCGGCGGCGGCGCGGACGAGCGTGCCGGACTGGTCGCGGAGCGGGACGCCCGGCGCGAACAGGGGCGATTGCCGCGTGCCGATGTTCTTGAAGAAGTAGACGCGGCCGCGCTCGGGCGGGGTGCCGTACTCGTGCGTCTGGCTGCTGCCGACGAGGAGGTCGGGCCTGCCGTCGCCGTCCCAGTCGAGGAAGCGGGCCGTCGCCGACATGCCGACGTCGAGCGGGCCGGGCCGGCCGTTGTTGAAGAGGAAGGTGTCGCCGCAGCCGACGAGGGCCTGCGTCGTCGGGCCGGCCCGCGGCGAGCCGCCGAGCGTGTCGAAGTAGACGTGGAAGTGCGTGTCCTTCTCGTCCTTGATGCGCCACCAGACCTTGCCGGCGTCGCCGGCCTGGAAGTCGTGGGCGAGCTGGAAGGGCACCTCGTACCCGGCGGTCCCTTTCAGGTAGGGCAGAGCCCGCCCGGTGGCGGGGTCGTGGCGGACGACGCGGACCGAGTTTCGGTCGAGCCGGCCCTTGATACCGAGGTCGCGGAAGACCCGGGCGAAGTCGACGTCGAGGGCAGTCGGGGTCTGGCGCCGCTTGCCCTTGCCGGGGTCGACCGTGACCGCGAGGCGGTGGCCGCAGTCGATCACCCACTCGGCGGGCCGGCCCTTGCCCGGGGCTTCGGCCCGCGGCGGGGCGAACGTCGTCATCCCGACGAGGGCGAGGGGACACGCCGCCAGGAGAACGGCCCCGGCCAGGGGAGGGGTACACATCGGTCTACCTCCGGGCGAGAGCAAGGAAACGGCGGCCTTACGGGCCGGCCCCTCTCTCGCCCACCACAGCCTCGGCGGCGCAGAGGGCGGAGGGGTTTTCTTCGGAGAAGAGACAGGTATATGAGGTAGGCGGGGGTAAGGGCGAGTCCCCGCCCTCTCTGCGGGGTTTATGTCTGGTGCTGTTATCCGCCAGACAGGCATCGGTTCCTGGTGCCACACCCCCGTCGCCGAGCGCATGAGGCGCGGGGGCAAGTTGCTTCGCGCGGCGACACGGATTCAGCCGGCCGGGCGCGCTTCGTGTTGCCCGAGTTCGACCGGGAAACGAACCTGCACGCGTCGTACCAGCTCTTTGCCCGGTTCAACGTAGATCGCTCCGACGCGAACTGCAAACCAGCGATGACGCCTCAATGTGCGTTCTACGCCGTCAGTCATGGGAACCGCCCGCCGTGGATCGGCGGTGAGGAAGCCAGGCGCCATCGATACACTTCCTGCGAGGGCCTAAGCGAGGCACTGGCGCGCCGGGCTGGTCAGTGTGCCGGCCCGGCGGGTGGCTCCTCGTCGACCTCGCGCGGGATAGACGGCGGCGCCGCCAGGAACACGCGGCAGTGGGCGTCGCGCAGGATCCGGTCCGTCGCCTCGTCCCACGGCCGCGGCGACCCGCCGGGGCGCTCGGCCGGCAGCGGCAGGACGATCAGGTCGTAGCCGCCCTCCTGGGCGACGCGGACCACATCGGCGGACCAGTCGTCGCCCGCCGTGTGGACCTCCACCTCGCGGCCCAGCTTGCGGGCGCGGCGCAGGTCCCCGTCGATCGAAGAGTGGGACGCGGAGGGACGCGGATCAGGCGAATTTTCGCGGATCAGAACAGGAGTCGTTTCCTCCGATCCGCGCTGATCCGCCTGATCCGCGTCCCTCCGCGTCCCATTCTCTTGTTCCGCCGGGGCCGCCCGCACCAGGCCCAGCAGCACGCCCGGGTCGAGCATGGTCAGCACCGCCTGGAGCAGGTCGCTACAGGCGACGCTGCCGTCGTGGGCCAGCAGCACGCGGTCGACGCCGACGCCGGCGGCCCGCAGCTCCGCCACCGACCGCGCCTTGCGCTCGCTGATCTTCGGGATGCGGTTGCCGCCGCCCAGGTCGAGGTAGACGTCGCGCTGCCGGCTCAGGAGGCGGATCGTCAACGGCGGCGGCTCCCCGCCGTGGATGTTGATCCAGTAGAAGGCGATCTGCTCCAGCTGCTCGTCGGCGGTGTACTTGTTCGACGCCCCCAGCACCAGCTCCTGCACTTGCAGATCCTTGGCCGTGCGGATGACCGCGTGCAGCGGGTTGTTCGTCGGCACGATCAGCGGCGTCACCTCCTTGCCCGCCTTCTCCGCCACGCTGACGACCGCCGTCATCAGCTGCTGGTCGTAGACGTCGAGGTTGACGTCGGGCCCCTGCCCCTCGCCGGGCGGGCGCTCCTTGGCCGTCATCACCACCACGTCGGTCGTGTCGGGGTCGGTCTCCGCCAGCGCCTTCTCCAGCATGAAGAGGTTCTGCGGCGAGCGGATCGCCACCAGCTTGCGGTAGGGCTTCCTCAGGTCCAGGCTGGCGGGCGTCGCCTCCGGCGTCGTCTCCTGGTTGAACTGCTCCAGGTGCTCGTGCTTGAGGCCGGCCCGCTTTTTCTCGTGATAGCGCTCCGAAAGGTAGAAGATGGTGAAGAATACCAGCGTGAAGCTGACGCCGCCGATGGTGGCGACCTTCTTCGTCAGCAGGTTGACGATGGCCGCGGTGAGCAGGATCAGCCCGATGATCACCAGCCCGACCGGCACCTCGTACTTGCCCACCTTGATGTTGAGCGGCACCTTGTACTCGCGCGGCCGCGGGTCCTTGAAGCGCAGGATCGTCATCGACACCGCCTGGAAGACGAAGCTCCAGACGACGCCGAAGGCGTACGCCTCGCCCAGCCAGATGACGTCGCCGCGGCTGAGGAAGATCGTCGCCAGCTGCAGGCCGAGGATCAGGTAGAGGATGCGGTAGGTGGTGCCGTACTTGGGGTGCGGCCGGAGGAACCAGTCCGGCATGACGCCGTCCTCGGCGACGCGGTTGAGCACGCCGTTGGAGCCGATGATGGCGGTGTTGACCGCCCCCGACAGGATCAGGAAGCCGACCACGACGACGAAGGCGTTGAGGAACAGCTGCGGCCACGGCTTCATCCACTCCGGCGACCAGACGTTCATCGCCAGGCCGCCGATGAGGTTGTCGTTGTAGTCGGGCATGCGCTGGTCGCCGGGGATCAGCAGGACGGCCAGGAAGCTGATGGTGGCGGTCAGCATCAGGCTGTAGACGAAGACGATGAAGGCCGCCTTCTTGAAGTTGGGCAACTTGGGCGACTCGACCTCGCGGTAGACCTGGGCGAGCGTCTCCTCGCCGGACATCGCCAGGATGGAGTGGCCGAAGGCGACGAAGATGCCCAAGAGGCCGATCAGGCCGAGCCAGTTCGGCCCGTCGGGCGTGCCCAGGCGGCGGAGCTGCTCGCCGGTCTTCGTGCTGCTGATGAAGCCGAGCGGGTCTTCGTCTTCGTACTTGCCGGTCTGGGGGTCCTTGCCGGCGGCGTAGTTCGGCTTCTCCCCCAGGTCCGGCTTGAGCGGCACGGAGTTCTTCGGGCCGTCGGGGTTGGCCGAGTCCAGCGGGGCCGGCCCCTGGACGCCGAGCGTCAGGCCGCACCAGGCGAGCATGATCGCGGCCATCACGGTGGTGACGATCATGATCTTGAGGGCCTTGTCGCTGGACTCGTGGATGCCGCGCAGGTTCTGGCGGAAGAAGTAGAGCGTGGTCAGGGTGCAGATGGCGACGGAGCCCCAGTCCTTGACGTGCTTGCGCACGACCGGGTCGATCCGGAAGCCGGAGCCGCGGGCGCGCTCGACCAGCTCCAGGGCCAGGCCCATGATGTACTGCCCGGCGGAGACGCCGCTGATGGGGCCGGTGAGGATGTAGTCGAAGATCAGCGCCGAGACGGCGAGCTTGGCGGGGAAGCGGCCCATCGCCTCGCGGACGACGCGGTAGACCCCGCCGCGCACGAACAGCGTGCAGCTCTCGATGTAGACCCAGCGGACGGCGTAGCTGAACAACATGACCGCCAGGATGAACCACGGCGCCGACGGCCCGATCGACTGCTCGACGATGCCGCCGATGTAGTAGGCGGTGCTGGCGAGGTCGCACAGCACGACGGCGGCGGTGCGCCAGTAGGAGATGAAGGTGAAGGTGACGCTGCTGATGACGATGATCTGGGCGGCGCGCGTCAGGCGGCGCGCCGCGGGGGAAGGGCCCGAGCCCTCGGTGGTGGACATGGAGAGATCCCGGAACGGGGTGCCCTTTCAACTCCGGCCGTGGAACTTCCCCGGCCGCGCCTGCGAGGTTAGCTGACGGGCTAGGGCTCGAAAGTACCCCGGTCCGGTGTCGGACCTTCGCCCCGTGGGCGGCCCCGCCATCGTCCGGCGTGGGCCGCCCGTTGGGTCCCCCGCTCGCACGCGCGGCCCGTCGGACCGATCAGGCCGACGGAGACGACATGCGATTCGGCTGCACGAGGGGGATTCTACGCCGGCCCTCGGCGCACGTCCAGAATGCGCGCTTCTCGCCGCGCCGGGCGGTCACGTTGACCCGCACGGGGGCGACGGCTATCCTCCAGAAGGTTCGCAGGCCCGCGGCGCGGGAAGGGGTCTGCCGGGTCTCGTCAAGGAAGAGCGCACGCCGTGAACCTCCCCCGCCTGCTGTTCCGCCTCCTGCTGGGCCGCCGCCTGCCGACCACCAGCGGCACCCAGACTATCGCCGGCCCCGGCGCCCGCGTCGAGATACGCCGCGACTCCTGGGGCATCCCGTACATCGAGGCCGGTAGCGACCACGACGCCTGGTTCGCGCTGGGCTTCTGCCACGGCCAGGACCGCGCCTTCCAGCTGGAGCTGCTGCTGCGCGTCGTCCGCGGCAGCCTGGCGGAGCTGGTCGGCCCCGACCTCCTGCCGGTCGACCGCCTTTCCCGCCGCGTCGGCTTCCGCCACGCCGCGCTGCAACAGCTCCCCGTCATTGCTGAGGATGTCCGGGTCACGCTCGACGCTTACGCCGCCGGCGTGACCGCTGGGGCGACGGCGGGCGGTCCGCGGTGGGCCCACGAGTTCGCCCTGCTCCGCCGCGCCCCGACGCCGTGGACGGCCGCCGACGTGCTCGGGATGCTGAAGTTGCAGTCGTTCCTGCTCGCCGCCAACTGGGACGTCGAGATGGCGCGGCTGGCGATCCTGACGGCGGACGGGCCCGAGGCACTGGCGGCCCTCGACCCCGGTGTGGCGGCGTGGATGCCCGTCTCGTCGCCGCCCGGAGCCCCGGCCGGCCCGGCCCTCGACCGGCTCGCGGAGGACCTCGCCGCCTTCGCCGCCGTCACCCGTATCGGCGGCGGCTCGAACAGCTGGGCGCTGGGGCCGTCGCGTACGGCGACCGGCCGCCCGCTGCTGGCCAACGACCCGCACCTGTCGCCCGGCCTGCCGCCGCACTGGTACCTCGCCCACCTGTGGACGCCGCAGTGGGCCGCGGCCGGGGCCACTTTTGTCGGCATTCCCGCCGTCACCGTCGGGCACAACGGCTTCTGCGCCTGGGGCGTCACCGCCGGCCTGGCCGACAACACCGACCTCTTCCGCGAGCGGCTCGGGCCCGATGGCCGCAGCGTCCACGAGGGCGACGCCCTCGTCCCCTGCGACGTCCGCAGCGAGACGATCGCGGTGCGCGGCGGCGGGCCGGCGACGGTCGAGGTGCTGACGACGCAGCGCGGGCCGATCATCGGGCCGGCCCCGGAGGGGTCGGCGGAAGCGCTGTCGCTGCGTGCCACCTGGCTCGACGCCGACCCCGTGCGCGGGCTGTTCGCCCTGCACAGGGTCCGCTCCTTCGAGGAGTTCCGCGCGGCGCTGTCGGAGTGGCCGGCCGGGACGATGAGCCTGGCCTACGCCGACATAACCGGAGCGGTCGCCTGGCAGCTCGCCGGGACGGTCCCGCGCCGCCGGCGCGGCTGGGGCCTCCTCCCCCTCGCCGGGTGGGAGGCCGAAAACGGCTGGCACGACGATCCCATCCCCTTTGACGAAATGCCGTACCTCTATTGCGGCCCATCGAGCAGCGGCAACGGCCGGCCGGGGCCGGACTTCGTCTCCACCGCCAACAACCAGCCGCTGCCGCAGGGGGAGGGGCCGTTCCTCGGCGCCGACTGGATGGACGGCTACCGCCAGGCTCGCATCGTCGAGGTGCTGTCCGGCCGGCACGACTGGGACGTGGCCGCAACGATGGCGCTGCAAATGGACCGGACCTCCCGGGCCTGGGGCGAGGTGCGTCATGCCATCCTGGCCGTGCCGGCGGAGTCGGACGCGGCGCGGCGGGGGCTGGAGCTGCTGCGCGAGTGGGACGGCGTCCTCGGGGACGACTCGGCGGCCGGAACGGTTTACGAGCTGTTCATGACCGGAATGATGCAGCGGGTAGCGAGGGGGAAGGCGCCGCGCGGCTACGAGTGGGCCCTGGGGAAGTCGCCGGCGGCGCTGATGCGGCTGAACTTCTTGGGGCACCGCCGGACCGCCCACCTGGCGCGGCTGTTGCGCGAGCAGCCGCCGGGGTGGCTACCGCGGCCGTGGCCCGAGGAGATGGCCGACGCCCTCGCGGCCGCCGTCACGTTGCTCCAGAAGCGGTACGGCAACGACGCCTCCTGCTGGGGCTGGGGCCGTCTGCGGCCGGTGGTCCTGCGCCACCCGCTTGGGCGGCGCAAGGGGCTGGGCCACGTCTTCGACCTCGGCCCGGTGCCGTGCGGCGGCGACAACGACACGGTCGCGCAGGCGTCGGTGCTCCCGCTCGACCCGCTGGCGCCGACGGACAACACGCCGTCGCTGCGGGTTGTGATCGACGTCGGCGCCTGGGGCAACAGCCGCTTCGTGTTGCCGGGGGGGCAGTCGGGCAACCCGCTCTCGCCCCACTACGCCGACCAGCTCCCGCTGTGGCGGCGCGGCGAGGGCGTGCCGATGGCGTGGTCGCCCGAGGAGGTCCGCGCGGCGGCCCGGCAGACGCTCGTCCTGCTTCCGGGCGAACGGCCGGCGTGAGCCGGCCTTCGTTGGGGCACGGTTCCGCCGGGGAGGGGGCCGGGGGGTCAGAGTAGAGGTAAATGAACGATGCTCCAACGTCTCTATCTCGCCCTCGCTCTGCTTCTCTTCGCAGTGCTCTTATCGTCCTGTGCATTGCAACACAACTCCGAACGCGGTCTTGCCCCGGTCGCGTGTCTGAAGTTCTCGCCCAATGGCACAACCCTCGCTCTTTGCTGCGGGTTGGAGGACTATGGGAAGAGCTACGGCGAGGTAATGCTGTGGGACGTCAGGGAGGGAAGTTCGTCAGCAGCCTCCGAGGCTTTCAGGGTATGGTTCGGGACCTGGCCTATTCGCCGGACGGGACACTGCTCGCCGCAGCGTCGGGCCAGTTTGAGCCACTCCCCAAGCGGAAGACCCTGCGCAAGCCACACGGGCCCTGCCCGTCCTCGCCCTCTCCGCCTCCGCCTGCACCCCGCCCACCTTCCTGCGCCCGCAACTGCTGGCCGTGGCTGCCGTCCTCACTACCGGGCGGCGCACCGTCTCCAACCTCCTGCGCACCCTCGGCCACCGGGCGGCGGGGACGCCTCCCAGCTACCACCGTGCCTTACGGCAATCAGGATTTCGCGAGATTACAACTCGCAGAAAAAGTCAAGTTTAGCCCGACGCGCAAGCGAGGAAACCGTCGAGCCCGCAGCGCAAGCAAGGTTCGACGGTTTCCTCGCTTGCGCGTCGGGCTAAGCTCAGAGCAGTGGCGTGCGGGTGCGGCTGAGCATCTGCTCGCGCAGCTCGGCGAAGTACGCCCGCACCTCATCCGGTTTCGCGCCCGAGGAACAGCTGCCGCAGCCCGTGCCGCAACCGTTCGAGCCGCAGCCGTCGCTCCCGCAGCCGCCCGACCCGCAGCTGCCGCAGCCGTGCTCCTCATGGGCGGCGTCGGCCTTCGTCAGGTCCTGCAACAGGACGTGCATGGAGAAATGTTTCGACAGCGCGCTGACCAGGTCGCGCAGGTCGCCGTCGGCCCAGCGGACGAAGTGCAGCACGACGCAGTCACTGTCCAGCAGCACCTCCGCGTCGATCACCTCCAGCGGCAGGCCGAGCGACTCCGCCCGCCGCCGCGCCTCCTCGAAGACCTCCTGGCCGAGCCGCCGCCCGCGCTCCGCCGCCCGCTCGTCCTCCTCCGTCGCCAGCCGCAGTAGCGTGCCGGCCGGCGCCTGGGGCAGCAGGCGGGCGTGCCGCGCCGTCGCGGGGCAGAGCACCTGTCCGACCTCCAGCCCGCGGTGGCTGCGCACCACCGCCCGGTCGCCGCGGCGGCAGTCCAGCGCGCCGGCCGGGCGGAAGCGGCCGAAGTCGCCGAGCAGGCCGTAACTGATTACGTATTCCCGATCCGATTCCATGACCTGCGTCATTCGATGCCGAGGAACTCTCGCATGTAGCGGTCGTACTCTTCCTGGCCGTGCTCGGTGCTCAGGTCCAGGCGCAGCTCGTTGATGACCTTGATGCTGTAGTTCTTCAGCCACTCGTTCCAGCAGTCGGCGCAGACCGTCTCCTGGATGCGCCGGCCGATCTCGTCGCCCATCGGCGGGCTGGGCAGCTGGCGGGCCCGCGCGCCCCACATGCAGCCGGGGCGCTGGCAGCGGAAGCCGCCCTCGCCCGGCTCGTCGCCCGCGGCGACGCCAACCGACAGCCGCGCCGGCTGCGGCGGCGCCTCGCCCAACTCCGTCAGCATCCGCCCCATGTCGTCGCGCGGCATGCGGTCGCCGCGCTCGTCGGCCACCCGGAAGCCCTCGCGCAAGACCTGGACCGCCTCGTCCCGCCGCCCCAGCTGGAGCAGGCTCTGCGCCAGCAGGTGGTACACCTTGGAGAAGTGCGGGCTCAGCTCCAGCGTCCGGCGGAACGCCTGCACCGCCTGCTCGTGCTCGCCGGCCTCCGCCAGGAGCTGGCCCAGGCGGTAGTGCCCCAGCTCGTTGTCGGGGTCGTCGTTGGCCATCTTGCGGAACTGGGCGATCCGGTCTTGCAGCTGGCTCATGGTGCCTCCTCAAGCCGTTGCGGCCGCGTCACTTCACCTCGACCACGTTGATGTCGAACTTCAGCGTCGAGGTCTTCTCGGCAAGCTTGTCGGTGACCTTCAGTTCCAGGGTGAACTTGCCAGAGCGGTTGAGGGGGAGCTGGAAGGTCAGCGGGATCAGTGACATGTCCTCGGAGATGTCCTTGTTGACCAGGCCGACGAGGTCCTTCTCCAGGGTGGGCTTGCCCTTTCCAGCACATTGGGATCCTAAGCTTAGAATTCCACGTGGACAAGTTGTCGC
>JADMIO010945812.1_pt1 | contig 26261 bp, 25 predicted proteins | sample 8958161 | NCBI WGS metagenome assembly JADMIO01 (sample SAMN16585339, study PRJNA669376) | soil metagenome | isolation source: Crop rotation soil | place: USA: Cullars Rotation, Alabama | collected 2011 | reverse complement strand
ATAGAAGCGGCCGCGACAACTTGTCCACGTGGAATTCTAAGCTTAGGATCCCAAGGTGATGAACTCCGGTCCGTCGGCCGACGGCAGCACGACGTTCGTCACCGGAGGCGCGGGCAAGGCGAGAACCGGGCTCTGCGGGCGCAAGTCTTCGGGCAGGGCCGAGTGGATCGGCAAAGCCGAAGGGGGCGCACTCGGCGGCATCGGTTTCGGCGGCGGCGGTGCGGCCGCGAGTTCTGCCGTTGTCCACAGCGCACCGACGACGACCAGCGCAATCGCCTGGTACGGCGTAAACCGACTCGGCGATACGCAGGTTCGCAGCATGAAGAGCGCGGGCCGAGGTTAGAAGTTCACCCCGCCGCGGAGCATGACCGTGTCGTCGGGCTCAATCTGCGGCGTGCCGGCGTTGTGGTAAATAATCTCGCGATTGAAGACGTAGCCGACTTCGAAGTAGCCGCGAATGTTGCGGACTCCGAACGTTTCGACGCCGAGGAAAATGCGGATGTCGTTGTAGTTGACGACGTCGTGCGCGCCCCCTTCTTGATGCTCGATCGACCATTGGCCGCCGCCGTACTCACCGCCGATGTAGCCCCAAATCTGGTAGTTGCCGTAGGTCGTAATCCGCTGCGACAACTTCGGCGAGGGGAACAACAGCTCGAAGCGAGCGTCGTCGTGCGGAGTCCAGATGAAGCCGCCCGCCGGCAGGATTTTGACTTGCAACCGATCGAGATACACGACGCCGAGCGCCATTTTCCACTGCGGGCTGAAGGTCCAAGTGCCCAGGCCGCGGCCGAGGATACGAAGGCTCGTGTGATCGACGTATTGGAAGTCGCTGTACACGCCGACGCTGATCGCCACGTCGGCGCCCAGGCGCTTTTGCTGACCGAACACCGGCTGCCAACTAAGTTGCCCGAAGGCGTCGTACACCGTGCCGGGCAAGTTCTGCGTGTTGCCGGCCACCGGACCTTGGAGGAAGTGGAAGTTGAAGCCGGGCGTGAAGACGATCGGCGACTGATTGAGATTGAAGAAGAACGGAAACGCCAACGATGCAGACAGGTCGATGTTCGTCATGCCGAAGCCGTCGTCGCCGCCGTCGCGCGCGAGCCACGACCACCGCGTCGAAACGTGCTGCACGAGCTTCGTCGACTGCGCGGTCCAATCTTGAAACGGATAACCGAGGCCGGGACTCGGCGTCGTCGGCGATGTCGGGAAGGCCGGCGGTGAACCGTAGGGCGTCGTTCCGAAGCCCGGCGCGTTGTAGGGCGGCAAGGCTGGAGGAGGCGAGGCGGCGGCGGAGCCTGCGTAGGGATCCCACGGTTGCGAGAGCGGCGTGAGTCCGTTGTTGACGAAACCTCCGGAGCCGGGAGGCAACGTCGGCTGCGGCGTGCTGAAGGGATTCGCAGGCGCCTGGGCGTGTGCCGCGTCCGCCGTCGCAGCGCAGAGCGCGACCGTCAGAACGAGGAATCGCAACGTGTCGCAACGTCGACCGGGCATGGCGAATCGCCGCCGGCGCAAAGGCCGGAAGGAGGCAAGCGTGGAAAATGGGGCGGAGTTAAATACCGGCCCCGTTGGCGCGGGTCAAGGTCGGGTGGATTGCCGCGGCTCGTGGGCCGTTGGCGAAAATGGATTCATTTGGCTAAAATGAGGTTCTCGCCGGCGGTGCCGGCGGCTCACCCTCGCATCAAAGGAGCATGGATGACGACGCAGCAACTGCCGCCCGAGGAATTCGCCGAACTGCAGGCCCGCAAGAAGCGGTTTCGCGAAGAGGCCCACACTGCCCGCAACGCGCTGACGAACAAAGACGAACTGAGCCAGATCATCTGCGAAAAATTCACCGCCTTGCCGGAATACAAAAAGGCCGGGACGGTGATGTACTACGTCGACGTGCGGAGCGAAGTCCGCACCCGCAACTACCTGGCGACCGCGCTGACCCACGGCAAGCGGATCGTCGTGCCGTACTGCGTCGACGGCGAACTCGAGTTATTCCTGTTGGAAGACATGAACGAGTTGGAGATCGGGGCCTACAAAATTCTCGAACCGAAGAAAGAACTCCGCGACCTGCCCGCCAAGAAGATTCAGCCTGCGGAACTCGACCTGATCATGGTCCCGGGCGTGGCGTTCGATCGCCGCGGAGCGCGAATGGGGCACGGCTTCGGCTACTACGACAAGCTGCTGGAGCACTCGCGGATGGATTGCCCGCTCGTGGCCCTGGCCTTCGAGTGCCAGTTCTTCGACGAAATTCCGACGATGGCCCACGACATTTTCATGGACAAGATCATCACCGAAGCGGCCGTGTACGAACGGACGCTGCCGGGACGGAACGACGTTCGCTAAGCGAACATTTGTCAGAGCCGCGCACGTCAGTAAGCGGTCCAGTACGCAGTGACAACAGAGACCGCTTACTGACGTGCGCGGCTCTGAAAGAACACGGAGAGTTCATCGTGCCTGACCCACGTTTCGCCGCGCTCGTCGATGATACCTACGCCGAGGCGTTTCGCAGTATTTACGCCGAGGTGCTGATTACGGCCCGCGATCGTGAGTGGCTCGATCATGCCGTCCAGGCGGCGACGGGGAATGCGTCGAGCACGATATTTTGCGACTGCGAAGCGGGGTTGGATCGCTACGTCGGGCCCGGCGGCGACGAGTCGTTCGCCACGCCCGACGGTCGGCCCGGCGCCGTCGTGCAGTTCCATGTACCGCGATTTCGCAAGGATCGCGTCGAAGCGATCGAGCGATCGTTGCTCGTGCGGCTAAGCCAGAACGTGCTCACCTGCCCGACGGCGGCATGCTTCAACTTGCTCGACACCGACCCGTATCTGAAGTTGGGCCGCAAGATCGCGTTCTTCGGCGATCGACACCAGTTCCGCGACGTGCGTCACGGCCGCCGCGTGTGGGTGATTCCGATACTAGGCGGTGAGTTCACCATCGATCGCCGCTTCGGTTTCACCGACGGCCTGATGGGGGGCAACGTCTGGTTCTTCGGCGATTCCGTCGACTCGGCGCTCGACGCCGCGGTGCGAGCCCGGGATGCCGCGGCCACGGTGCCCGGCGTGATTCAGCCGTTCCCCGGCGGCGTGGCCGGCAGCGGTTCGAAGGCCGGCAGCAGCTACAAGTTCACGATCGCATCGACGTACGCCGAGTTTTGTCCGACGCTCCGCGACAAGCTTGGAGAGCAATGCAAGTTGCCGCCGGGCGTGAACTCCGTGATGGAGATCATCCTGAACGGCCGCGACCTGCCGACGATCGCCGAAGCGACCCGCCGCGCAGTGAACGCCGCGCTCGATACGCCGGGCCTGATCCGCATCTCCGCCGGCAACTACGGCGGCCGTCTCGGCAAAAGCTTTATCTACCTGCATCCCGACAAACAGCCCGCTCCGCAACCGGCGTAAAGTTCGGTGCTATTTCGTCGTGCGAACCAGTTGCGAGGCGCAAGCGAGTACTACTTTGCCGTCTTCGCGTGCACGAAGCTCATCAGATCGCGCGTGCCGACGATCCGCGCCGAGGCGAACAACTCGCCCGCTTCGAACCCCGCCGATTGCCCCTGTTGTAGTGCGAAGGCTTTCACTCGCTCGAACACGTGCGCCTTCGCCGGCGGGAACTGCGTGGCGTAGCAGCGGATCGCGGCGAGTTTCGTTTCCAGCGTCTCGGTGATGTCGACGACGAAATGTCCCGGCCCGGGCGGCACGCCGAGCGTTCCCCAGTTGAGCGTGTAATACAGCAACGTCGGAATCGTGTGGACCGGCAGGCCGTCGAAGTGCTCGTCCCACTTCGTCAGCCGCGAATAGAACACGGCCGCCTCGGTAATCCGCATCGCCTGTTCATGGTCGGGCGAGGCGAGCGGCGTCTTGTCGCCGAAGCCGATCACCACCTGCGGCCGATACTTGCGAAACACCTTTGCCAAGGCACAACGGGCCTCGAAGGTGTCGAACAACCGCCGGTTCGGCAATTCGCAGTGGACGCGAATCTGCACGCCCAACTTCTCCGCGGCGGCCCGCGACTCGGCCATCCGCACATCGGGACCCGGCGAGAGCGGCGTCGGCTCACCGTCGGTCAAATCGACGATGCCGACCTTGTATCCCTGTCGCACGAGCATCGCCAACGTCCCGCCGCAGGCGATCTCCACATCATCGGGATGTGCCCCAACGGCGATCACGTCGAGTTGTTCGTGCTGTTGCGACATGGCGATTACGAACCCTGCTTCACCGCGGCGACGAGGAACGTGGGGTTCAATGCGTCAAAGCGGACGCGTTCCAGTTGGAATGTGCCGCGAGCCAGGTTGACCATCAGCACTTTGGCGTCGCCGAGACTGCGATGCAGTACGCCGCGGATTTCGGCGAGGTTCTCGATGCTGCCGGAGTTGACGACGATCCGGCCGCCCGGCTTCAAGCGTTGTAGCACTTGTTCGATCACGCGGCCCACTTCGCGGCCGAGTCCGCCGACGAACACGGCGTCGGGGTCGGGCAGGCCGGTCCACGCTTCCGGCGCTTTGCCGAGAACGGGGGTCAGGTTTTTCACGCCGAAGCGATCGGCATTCGAGACGATCAGGGCGTGATCCTCGGGATCCATTTCGATGGCGTACACCGCGCCGGCCGCCGCGATCTGGGCCGCCTCGACCGCGACCGAGCCGCTTCCCGCGCCGATGTCCCACACCACACTCCGCGGCCCGAGATCGAGTTCCGCGAGTGCCATCGTGCGAACTTCGGCCGGCGTCAGCAGCCCTTTCTTCGGTCGCGATTGCAAGAACAGCTCGTCGGGGTTGCCGAACAGGCGGCGTCCGATCGATTCGGTCGGTCTGTCGGGTACGTTCGGCTTGCGGACCAGGATCATCACGTTCAGCGGTGCGAAATCCAGCACGGCCAGTTCGCTCAGTTCGCCTTGCGTCACCCGTTCGTCCGGCGAGCCGAGGTTTTCGCAGACGTAGCCGGTGTAGTAATCGATTTTTTTCTTGAGCAGCTCCGCGGCGACTTTTTTCGGCGGTGAGGCTTCGCTGGTAAACAGGCCCACCTTCTCGGCCGTGCGAATCCGTTCCAAAACCGGTTCGAGCGCGTGGTTGGCGAGGTTCGTCAGATACGCTTCGTCCCAGCTTTCTTTCACTCGCGCGAAGGCAAGCTGCATGCTGCTGACGTGCGGCAGCACTTCGAACTTTTCTTTGCCCAGCTTTTCGCAAAGGAACCGCGAGATGCCGTAGAACAACGGATCGCCCGAGACGACGACCACGGCCGGGCCGCGACCGTTGCTGTTATGCGTCGACAGCGCGGCGACGATCGGGTCGAGATTCGCGCCGATGGTGACTCGCATGGCGGCGGACTTGGGAACGAGCGATAAGGTCGAGTCCGCACCGACCAGCAGGGCCGCCTGTTCGATCCGCTGCCGCGCGGCCGCCGTCACACCGTCGAGTCCGTCGTCGCCGATGCCGATGACGTAAATCTTGTCGCTGTTCGCCACAACGGGTCCTTCGCACGAGAGTCGGGAAAAACACGATAATCGCCGCATTGTTCAGGGGGTGGCGCAAAGTGTCAAGCGCGCGGGGTCGTTGAGTGAACGTGCACGGCGCGGTAGAAATGTCTTTCTCCGCCGTTGCCCCGCACAGTTCACCTACCTCAGCCATTCTCATCTACCATGCCTCGCGTACTCGTCACGCCGCCCGTTCTCGATCGTCACGCCGGTCCCTATTACGAAGTCCTCAAGGCTGCGAAGTTCGACGTCGTCTATCCTTCGGGCGACGCCGAGTTCGGCAAGCCCGACGGATTGGTCAAGCAACTCGACGGCATTGACGCCGTGCTGGCGAGCGTTGAGCCGTATACTCGCGCAGTGCTGGAGCAGACCAAGCTGCGGTGCGTGGCCCGGGTCGGCGTCGGTTACGACTCGGTCGACGTGCCGGCAGCGACCGACTGCAAAATTCCGGTCGTCATCACGCCGGGGACCAACGAGAACTCGGTCGCCGAGCAAGCGTTCTCGATGATTTTTAGCGTCTTCCGCGATGTGGCGATCCGCGATGCCGAAATCCGCGCCGGCGGCTGGCGGCGGAACACCGTGCGTCGGCTGGCGGGCAATACCTTGGGACTCGTCGGCCTCGGCCGCATCGGCAAGGCGATGGTCCCGCGGGCCCACGGCTTGGGCCTGAGCGTGATCGCTTACGATCCGTTCGCCGACAAGGACTGGGCGGCGAAGAACAACGTCAAACTTGTCAGCTTCGACGAACTCCTAAGTGCGGCCGACGTCATCAGCCTGCACATGCCGTGCACCGCCGAGACGACGAACCTGATCAACAAGCAGACGCTGGCGAAGATGAAGCCCGACGCGGTGCTGATCAACACCTCGCGCGGCGGTCTGGTGGACGAAGAGGCGCTGTACGAAGCGCTCTCCGCGAAGAAGATTTTCGGGGCGGGCCTCGACGTGCTCAAAGTTGAGCCGCCGGCGAAGGATCATCCGTTCTTCAAGCTGAAGAACGTGACGCTCGCGCCGCACATGGGCGGCATCGACCAGACGGCGCTCGACGCAATGGCGGAACTGGCGGCGAAGTGCATTGTATCGCTGCACGCCACGGGGCAGGCCCCGCCGGGATGCGTCGTCAACGCCGCGCAGCTCGGCGCGTGGAAGTGGTAATGCCGGACGAACCGAACACCGCCGACCATCCGCAGCCGTCCGACGACCAGACCGACGCAGCCGCCGAGTTTCTGTTCATCACGTGCCAGGTCGGCGCCGAGCCGACGCTGAAACGCGAGTTGGCGAAGTATCGCCCGTCGTTCCGTTTTGCCTATTCGCGACCGGGCTTTCTCACCTTTAAGCTGCCGCCGAATCATCGGCTGGAAGACGATTTCGATTTGAAGTCGATCTTTGCGCGGAGCTACGGCTTTTCGCTGGGCAAGGTCGCGGCCGACGAGCCGGAAAAAGCAGTCGCGGAGTTGTGGAAGCTCGCGGCGGGTCGCCCCTTCAACGCGCTGCATGTGTGGCCCCGCGATTTGCATGCTCCGGGCGATCACGACTATGAAGTCGGCCAGACTCCGGCGTCGCGTGATCTGGAAGACCTATTGCGTCGCACGGCGCCCGATGAGTTTGCGGCGTTGCGGACCAAGAAACCGACGGAGCGGGGCGACTTGGTGCTCGACGTGATCCTAGTCGAGCCGAATCTGTGGTGGGTCGGCTACCAGCGGGCCTCGTTTCTCGCTACGCGCCGCGCCGGCGGGATGTTCGACGAGATCACGTTGCCGTACGAGGCTGTTTCACGAGCCTATCTCAAAATGGAAGAGGGCCTGCGCTGGTCGCGGATGCCGGTCCGCCGCAATGAGCGGGCCTGCGAGATCGGTTGCGCCCCGGGCGGGTCGTGCCAGTCGCTGTTGCAACGCGGCTTGCAGGTGATCGGCATCGACCCGGCTGAGATGCACCCGGCCGTGCTCGATCATCCGAACTTCCGCCACCTGCGGATGCGGGGCAATGAAGTGAAGCGTCGCGAACTCCGCGGCGTTCGCTGGCTGATGACCGACATGAACGTCGCCCCGAACTACACACTCGACACCGTCGAGGCGTTGGTCATGCACGACGAGGTGGAAGTGGAAGGAATGCTGCTGACGCTCAAGCTGCTCGATTGGAAGCAGGCTGACGACGCGGAAGAGTATCGGGCTCGGGTGCAGAGTTGGGGTTTTTCCAAGATCCGGATGCGCCAACTCCAACATAACCGCCGCGAGTTTTGCCTGTTCGCGATGCGGTGAGTCGGAACGATCACGTCTTCAATACCACGCCGCTGTACAGCACTCGCGGGCCGGCCGGTGTATCCAATCTTAGCGCTCCGTCGTCGGCGATGCCGGTGCAGATTCCGCTCACGATTTCTTCGCCGAGTTGCACTTTGAGCAGCTTGCCGTGTTGCAGACAGAGCGAATCGGCCAGCCTGCCGACGTCGGCGAAGTTCTCGCCCAATCGCGTGAGCGAGGCATCAAGAGCCGACAGTAGCTCCGACAAAAACTCCGTGCGATCGAGCGGCCCGCCCAACTCGTGGCAGAGCGAAGCGACGATCTTGGCCACTTCCGGCGGAGCGGCGCTCAGCGGGTTGTTTACGTTGCAGCCCAGGCCCAGGATCTGCCGACCGTCGGGCAGGCCTTCGACCAGCACGCCCGCCAGTTTCCGCTCGCCGAGGAAGACGTCGTTCGGCCAGTGGATGCCGGTCGCAGGGCCGGGCAGGTGTTGCGTCACGACGTCGACCACGGCGATCGCCGCCGCCAACGGGACCATTGAAGCGTAACGCAGCGCGATGTCATAACGGGCCGGGTCGAACAGCAGGCTGAAAGCGAGGCTGCCGGCCCCCGTCCACCAGCGATTGGCTCCGCGGCCGCGGCCGGCGGTCTGTTCGTCGGCGACGATTAGCAGGCCCGCTTCGCGCGGCACTTCGGCCGCGCGGCGTCGTGCGGCGTCGTTCGTCGAGTCGATCACGGCGTGGTATTCGACCTGGGCGACGGACGACGGCAGGCGGAGGCGGGCCGGTTCGAGCATGCTATTTCGAAAACAGTGTTGTGAAAACGCGACCGTGCGGCGGTGACGGTGCCATGATACCCGCCGCCGCGAGAGGGGAAATACGGCCGCGCATCCGGCACCGTCGTTACGTTCGTCAGCCGCGCAAATTGGCGGGAAATCGCCGACCCGCGAAGTCCGCCCGGCTTGAATCGCGTTCTAGCTTTGGAGGTAGAGTTTACCGACGACGGTTTCTGTGCCGATCGTCATCTTCACGTCGTCTGCGGGATTCTGACCATGATCGACTTGGAACTGGCCACGACCGAACAAATCTTGGAAGAGCTGGGCCGACGTCCGATCAAGTTCGTCCATGTCTGCACGATCTACAAGGGCAACACGCCCGACGACGGCTACATCGCCTACAGCCCGTCGCTGCACGAAGACGACGCGGTGTGGATGCTGCGGCGAGCCCAGGAGTTGCTCGAGCAGGAAGAGCCGCCGCAAGAGACCGTGCGGTAGTTTGTGCTCGCTTGCGCGTCGCAGCTGGTCATGTGACGCGATGGATTTGCGCTTTCTCTTGACCGTGCCGTTCTGCTTCGCTCTGCTGACGTGATACACGTCGTAGGGCGAGGGAACGATGGCGGCTCGCGGTTGGCGGCTTGTCGGTTCGACGCTGGCTTTGTCGGCCTGGTTCGCGGCCTCGGCTTCGGGGAACGATCTCAGTTCCGATGAAGAGGTGGTCTTCTTTGAGACCGCCGTGCCTTACGATGCCGCGGCGGAGCAGACGATGCTCGCCCTGCACGGTTGGATTTTCGAGCCCGAGCAGAACTCTTTCACTCGGCAAGCGACGCTGTCGGGGATTGCCCGATATTGCGGCTTCGACAAGGAGGAGGCCGCGTCGGCCCTGTTCCATAAGCGGGCCGCGTGGTTTTTGGTCGATAACGAACGGAACCAGCGGCTCCTCGTCCGTTTCGGCGATCGCGAGGTCACGCTTCCCGTCTCGCGTGAGAACGGGCACATCGAAGCTCAAGTTTCGCTGACGAAAGACGAACTGCAGAAGCTGCCGTCGGTGAGCGACAAGCAGCCCCGCGTCGAGTTTGATTTGGTGGCGCCCGCGGGCGACTCGCGGCGAATCCAGGGGCGTGTGCATCTCCTCGCTTCCACCGGCTGGTCGGTCGTCACCGACATCGACGACACGATCAAAGACTCCCACGTCCTCGACAAGCGAGAATTGCTGAAGAACACCTTCCTGCGCGAGTTCCGGGCCGTGCCGGGGATGGCTGCGAAGTATGCCTCGTGGGGCGGCGGCGGAGCGGCGTTCCATTACGTCAGCGGCAGTCCGTGGTCGTTGTATCCGGTGCTGCACCCGTTCACCGTTGCGGAGAAATTCCCGGCCGGGTCGTGGCATCTGCGTCATTGCCGCATTCAAGACGGTTCGGTCGCCGACATGTTGAAGCCGCCCGAAGAATTCAAGACCGCCGCCATCGAAGAGTTGCTACGAACTTATCCACGTCGCCAGTTCATCTTCGTCGGCGACACGGGTGAGAAAGATCCCGAGGTGTACGGCGAGTTGGCTCGGCGGTATCCCGAGCAAGTGCGGTTCATTGCGTTAAGAAACGTGAGTCAGGAATCGCTCGACGCGCCACGTATGCAAGCGGCCTTACGTAATGTTCCGCTTATGAAATTGGCGTGTTTCCGCCAAGCGGACGAGTTACCGGCGCTCGATGGCATCAAATAACCATCAAACTCCTGCGCATTTCCGCAGATCGCGCCATTAGCCGGCGACGCCGTTGCTTGTCGAGTTAATCTTGAACAGAGATTAACTTTTCCTTGGGGTAGCAGCGGGCATGGGTTCGAGCGGCGTTTTGATTGTCGACGACTCGGCGATCATGCGCGAATTGATCGGCGACGTGATCCGTGCGCAGCCCGGACTGCACGTCGCTGGGACGGCGGCCTGCGGTCGAAGCGGCTTGGAATTGGTCGAGCAACTTCACCCCGATCTGGTCGTGCTCGACGCGCAGATGCCGAACTTCGACGGCCTGCAAACGCTCGACGCACTGCTGCTGGCCCGCGCTCTGCCGGTCATCATGGTCAGCGAGCCGACGCCGGCGGGAGCGGAGACGACGCTCGCCGCACTCGACCGTGGGGCGTTGGAATACGTGGTGAAGCCGAAGACCGGTGAGCCGCAGCGGGTCGCATTCGCCGAAGATCTGGCGCAAAAGGTTCGCGACATCGCCGAAATCAACGTCCGGCAATTGTTGCAGGTTCGCCGCAACTTGGTTCAGCGGCGCAAGGTGAACGGCTCTGGCAGCGCGATTCTGCGATCGTCGTTGACTGGGATTCCCGCCGGATATCGCGACGCCTGCATTGCGATTGCGATTTCGACCGGCGGTCCTCCGGCCCTGGCGACGTTGTTCGCCGGTCTGCAAGCGCCGTTGCCGCCGATCGTGATCGCTAAGCAAATGCCGCCGCCGTTTACGACGGTACTCGCCAAACGTCTGCAATCATTGACCGATCTGGAGGTGAAGGAAGCAGAGAACGGCGATGAATTGTCGCCCAATCGCGTGCTGTTGGCCCCCGGTGACAAACACTTGCAAGTGCTGCGACGAGGGGGACGACCCGTGGCGCGGGTCATTGATTTCGAGACCGTGAGCGGACGCCGGCCGTCGGCCGACGTGTTGCTGCACAGCGTCGCGGAAACGTTCGGCGACGGCACGCTGGGGGTGATTATGACCGGTCCGGGCCGCGACGGCGTCGCCGGCTGCGCCGCCGTGAAGGCATGCGGCGGATACGTGTTGGGGCAGGACGAAGCGAGTTCCGACGTCTACGGCATGAACGGCGACGCGTATCTGGAAGGATACGTCGATCAACAATGTTCGCTGGACGAGGCGGCGGCGACGCTGCAGCAACTTACCGCTGAGCGGTTCGCCGGCAAGAGTAGCATCTAAGTCGCTTCTCCCGTCGGGAGAGGCCGAGTGCGGTAGTGTTCAACTCGCTGCCGGCCTTCCCTCATCCGCCCTTCGACAAGCTCAGGGCACCTTCTCACGGCGGGATAAGGGGTGCATTTTTCTCTTCAAAATCCGTGCGGCACTGACCTTGTCGCCGGGCGAGGGTTCCAGTATTTCTACCCGCCCTCTCTCACCTTCACTTCTGCACATCCTTCCTTTCGGAATTTAAGCCTCATGGCCGACGTTGGTCCGCGTCGCATTCGCGTTGCGCTCGCCGTTGGGCTCGGCGCGCTGGTCGCACTCGCTTGGAGTGGGTACCGCGTGCATGCGCAATCGGCCGAGAATCCGCCGACGCCCGAGGATATGGTCGTCGACGTTCGCGTCGTCGGCAATCAGGCCGTTTCGTTGCAGCGGATCGTGACCTACCTCCGCACGCGCGCCGGACGAAAATATGATCCGGACGTCATAGAGAAGGACGTCCGCGAGTTGTCTAAATCGCGGCTGTTCGTCAACGTGACGACTTCGTATCAGCGCACGCCCGAGGGAATCGTCGTGCTGTTCCAAGTCGTCGAACGGCCGACGTTGGCCTACGTGAAATACGTGGGCACGACGCTGCTCCGCTCCACGATGGACAAGACCAGCGCGCTGAAAGTCGGCGACGCGATCGATCCGTACATGGTCGAAGACTCTCGCCGCAAACTCGAAGAGTATTATCACGAAAAGGGCTTCGCAAAGGCGCGGGTCGTGGTCAGTGAAGGGAACAAACCCGGCGATCGCGGTGCCGTGTTCTTAATTCACGAAGGCCCGAAGCAACGGATATCCGACGTTTCGTTCGACGGCAACAAGATTACCGACGACAACCGATTAAAGACGCAGATCTCGAGCAAGCCGCCGATTCTGTACATGTTCAAGGGGGAAGTCGATGAAAACAAGATCGAAGAGGACGTCGAAAAGCTGACCGCCTATTACCGCAGCCTGGGCTTCTTCAACGCCAAGGTCGGCCGCGAATTGGAGTACGACGAGACCGGCAAATGGGCCAAGCTCCATTTCGTCATCGACGAAGGGCCGCGGTACAAGGTAAACAACGTCTCGATCGTCGGGGTGACGAAGTTCCCCAAGGAAGAGCTTGAAGCCGCGATGCAACTCAAGGGCGGAAAGTTCTTCGAGCAGGACACGATGCAGCGCGACATCACGATGCTGCAGGATCGTTACGGCGGCGAGGGCTACATCTACTGCGTGATCAACCCCGAACAACGATTGTCGGAAGTTCCGGGCGAGATGGACCTCGTCTACCAGATCGAAGAAGGGGCGCGATACCACATCAACAAGGTCATCGTCCAAATCGAAGGGGATAATCCACACACGCGAGTCAACACGGTGCTCAACCGCGTCGACATCCGACCGCTGGACATCGCCGACATCCGTAAGTTCCGCGACAGTGAACGACGCTTGAAGGCTTCGAGCTTGTTCAACGTCAATCCGCAACAGGGAAAGGTGCCGACGATTACTTGGGAGGCGGCGGATGAAACCGCGCCGTTTACGGCTGCGCAACCCAACGCCGGCGCGTCGGGCGCGGCTCGCGGACAAAGCCCCGATACGTACGCGGAGCCGATGCCGGACTTCGAAGGATATACGCCGCCGGGACATTGGGTCGTCACCTATCCGGCGCCGCTGTGCGAAGCCCCGCCGCAGCAATATGAAGCCCCGCCGTCGTACGATGCTGCTCCGCCGCAGGCCGAGCCGGTTGCCCCGGTCGGCCACGGCAATCCGTTCTTGGCTCGTAAGCCGCGCATGAGCGAAGAGTATGTCGCACCTGCTCCATTGCCGCAGTGGCAACCGACGCCGGTGATGCAACCGATTGCGGAAATGCAACCGCAGGCCGTCTGGGCTCCGGCGGAAACGCCGCAGGTTCGCTTCCAAAGCCCCGATTACGGTCAGGTGCCGCTCTACTCGACCGCCCCGGGCGGCAACACGGCTCCGGCCGCTTCTTACGGCCCGACCAACGGCGGCGTCGTGCAGACCCAATACGCCGCGCCGGCTCAGCCGTACTCTGCTCCGCCGGGGACGCAGCCGCCGGTCGCCACCGGTCCGAACTTCGGTCAGGTCGTGCCGTCGCCGTATATGGGGAACGCCCCAGGCGTCGGTGCGCCGCCGGTCGGTTACGGCAGCGGCGGCGACTTGTTCGGCAACCAAGCGCCGCAGACGCAGGCCTTTCCGCCGATCGATCCGACGCGGCCGGTGGACGTGAAGGTCGGCATTCAAGAGGCCCAAACCGGCAAGTTCATGGTCGGCCTCGGCGTGAACAGCAACGCGGGCCTCGTCGGCTCGATTGTTTTGGACGAGCAGAACGCCGACATCACACGGCTCCCCGCTTCGTGGCGAGATTTCGTCGAAGGCCGCGCCTTCCGCGGTGCTGGACAGCAACTGCGGATTGAGGCGATTCCGGGTACTCAGGTCTCGCGATACTCGCTCATTTTCCGGCAACCGTATTTATTCGATACCCGTATTCAGTTCGGCTTGAGCGGTTACTACTTCCAACGCTACTACCAGAACTGGCTCGAAGAACGACTCGGCGGCCGTATTTCGCTGGGTTACCAGTTTCCGTACGTTCCCGATCTTTCGGTCTCGACGGCGTTGCGGATGGAGAAGGTGAACATCAGCCAGCCGACCGTGCCGACGCCGGCGCAGTTGAGCAGCGTGTTGGGCGATTCGTTTCTGGGCGTCGTGGAAAACGCGATCGTCCATGACACGCGCGACAATACGTTCCTCGCCACGCAAGGTCACCGTCTCATGTTGGGCGTCGATCAGGCGTTCGGCGACTACTCCTTCACGCGCGGCACGATCGACGCTCGGCAACACTTTTTGTTGCGTGAGCGGCCCGACCGCTCGGGCCGGCATGTGTTAACCTTGTCGAGCATGGCCGGCTTCTCCGGCAGCTCGACGCCGATCTTCGAGAACTACTACGCGGGCGGTTTCTCGTCGATGCGCGGCTTCAATTTCCGCGGCGTCGGGCCGTACGTCGGCTCGGTGAACGTCGGCGGTACGTTCCAATGGCTCAACACGGTCGAGTATCTGTTCCCGTTGTCGGCCGACGACATGGTCCGCGGCGTCGTGTTCTGCGACTTCGGTACGGTGGAAGAGAAGATCGCCATGCACGCCGACAACTTCCGCGTGGCACCGGGCTTCGGCCTGCGGCTGACGATTCCCGCGATGGGCCCGGCTCCGATCGCGCTCGATTTCGCCGTGCCGGTGGCCCACGCGCAGGGCGACAACATTCAGAACTTCGCGTTCTACATCGGCATGAATCGGTAAGCCGACTCAGAAGCCTTTTAGGTAGCGCTGGTCGACGTAGTCGTCGTAGTAGCCCTCGTGCGACCAGTTCCGCGTGCCGGCCCGCGCGCCGAACCAACCGTACGGATACACTGGTTGAGCCACGTCGTGGCGCGTCCACAACGGTCCGTTCCCGGTATAGCCCGCGTGGTGGTGTGCGAAGTACGACGCATCGTGCGCCGCCGGGGCTGGATCGACGACGATGTAACGATTCGTCCGCGGCGCGTACGCACCGTTCGATTGCGTCGTGAACTTCGAAAAGAAAGGATACCCGGCCGAGCAGGGTGCGGCCGCCGTCAATGCGGCGAAGAACGCGAGCAGGCAAATCGAAGGGCGCATGGCGACGACTGCTGTTGGATTATAGGGAACGCCCTCTGTGGCGTTCCGTCCGTAATGCGATTCGCGGAACGCCACAGAGGCGTTCCCTACAGGTAGGTATCGGCCCGGCCGACCGCGACGGAGCACGCGCAATAAAAAAGGGCGGGCCGTGAAGCCCGCCCTTTCGCGAATTTTTTACTCAAGTAAGCGGCTTACCAGTAGAAGCCGCCTTGGTAGCCCCAGCCGGCGGGACCGGTTCCGCCCCAGCCGCCCCAGCCATAGCTCCCCCAACCGCGATAGCGATAGTCGTACACGCCCGAAGGCGAGTCCCATACCGGGAACGGACGGCTGTACGTCGGGCCCGACGAGCCCCAGATCATGCCGTTCGGATAGTAGCCGTACGGATTCGGCGTCGACGGCCCGTAGTACCCGCCGCGGTAACCGCTGCCGTAGTATCCCGGCCCGTAATTACCCGGGCCGTAGCCCAGACCGTAGCCGGTCGCGTAGACGTTCGGTTGATACGTGGTGAAGGCGTTGCCGTAATACGCCGGCATACCACCGCCGCAGCCGGCGACACCGCAACCGCCGCCGCAGCAGCGACGACGATGATGTCCGAATGCGACCGAGACCGCGGCCGAATCGCCGGCGATGACGGTTGATTGTCCCGCGACGGCTACCGGGGGCGGAACCGTGTAACCGGTGTAGCCCGAGACCGCCGACGAGTCGACGGACGTCGCACCGTAATTTCGCACCGCCTCTTCAGCCGAGACGAATCCGCACAAAGAACACAACAACAGACCGGCAAGCCAGTTAAAACGCATGAGCGCAACCCCGTCGACGACGAAGAATTGGGATGAATGGGCTACAAGCGCATAATAGGTCGAGCCTGTCGTTTTTCAACAAAACACCGGCTTATGACGATTATTAGGCGCGATTTAGTCCAAATCGCTCATCTAAAGGCTGTTGGAAGGCTCGCAGACGTCCTTCCAGCACATCCGCCACTCGCACCGGTCGGCCCGCCAAATCGGACTCCAACAGGGCGAATGCCGTGGCCAAGTCGCGCATTCCTTCGCGACCCGAAGTTTCCGGGTCGCCGCCCCGCGCGGCGGCTTGAAGCCAGTCGAGTTGGTTCAGCGCGAAGCCGTCGTCGACGTTCTTCGGGAAGCATCGCGCCTGCAAGTCGGCCGGCGCTTGCTGCTTGAACAACGTTTCGAGTTTCGTCGGGGCTGCGCCGTCCAGCGTGATGTCGCCGCCGGTGATGCGGGCCTTGGAACCGTAGTAGACCGCGCCGTCGGCCGTGCGGACTTGACCGCCGTGCCCGCCCCAACTGGCGAACAAGCTGCCGACGCCGCCGTTCTCCATTTCCAGATGCGCGACGAACGTATCGTCGGCGTCGCAGTCGATTTCGCGGATGACGCGGCCCGACGCATCGCGCGAAACGCGGCGCGGCTCCAACACGGCGGTCCGTGCCGAGACGCTCGCCACCTCGCCGCCGACGTGTCGTAACTGATCGAAGAAGTGAACGCCGAGATCGAGACTGATGCCGCCGGCCTCGCTCTTCACGTGCCGCCACGGCGTTTCGGCGACGATCAAATCGGGTCCCCACCACACTCCGGCGTAGCCGAGCAGGAACATCTGCAGCTTGCCGGCCAGGCCCGACTCGAACGCCCACCGCAGATGCCGCGTACTCGGCGATTGCCGAAAGTTTTCGAACACGCCGAACGTCAAGCGGCGGCGCTCCGCTTCTTCGCACATCTTGCGGGCGGCGGCGACGGTGATCGCCAGCGGTTTCTGCGTCAGCAAGTGCTTGCCGTGAGCGAACGCGCACTCGGCCACTTGGTGGTGCAGCGCGTGGGTCGAAAAGTCGTTCACCGCGTCGATCTTGCCCGAAGCGATCATCTCGCGATAGTCGGTGTAGACGGCGACGTCGACGCCGGGCTGAAAGTCGGACAAGAATTCATCACCGATCGCCAACGGGTCGCCGGGAATGTTGCTGACGGCGGGACGCTGCGGCGTCGGCCCGCCGCGGAGCACGTAGCCGTGAGCGTCTTCGGCTTTCCGCGAGCAGAGGGCCGTGATCTGAAAGTCGCCGAATCCCGCCTCCCGCAGGAAACGATAACCGCGGAGATGGGCCGCCAAAATGCGGCCGCAGCCGACGATGCCGATCCGAATCATGATGCCGAACCCCACACAGTGCGACGCGAATTCCAAAGGAACGCGTCATTGTGAGGCGCGGTCGATCGGGCCGCAAGCGGCGGACCCGACCTGCTTCGTCTATTCCGCGCTCGACGGATTCGGCAACCGCGGGATGTTCAGCGACACGCAATGCAGGCCGCCGCGCTTGGCGATCAACGTCGAAGTGTTGATGCCGACCACTTCCCAATCCGGTCGCAGTTTGCGGTAGATCTCCAGGGCCTGCGCATCAAGCTCCGGGCAGTAATCGGGAAACTGCGGTACCAACAACAGACCGTTGGCATAGATGACGTTGGTGTAGGTGCGCCATTTGTCATCATGGCGCGAGGGCATGGGAATGCGAACGACCTTCATCGGCTGATCGTTGATGCGGATGGCCGACAGGATTTCGGCGGACTTTTCCAACCGCAGCGTGTTTGTGGCATCGTCGGCGCCGTTGTACTTGCCAAGCACGACGGTCGTCGGGTCGACGATCGTGAAAAACATGTCGATGTGGCCCGTCGCTTCGCCGGCCAACGGAGGCAGCAGGGTCCAGTTCGACATACGGAAGTCGGTCTTCAGAATCGAGCCGATTTGCGTCAAATCGTACCCGCGCGTCGCATTGTCTTCGACGATAATGGAGGTGGTAAAGCAATCGCCGCGGCCGTTCGTCAGCAGGTTGCCCCCTTCCATCGTCAACTTGCTGTTGGCGATTTTCAGGCCGTACTTGGCGGCGAAGACGACCGGGATCTGGTTCTCTCCGTCGCGATTGGTAAACCCGTAGCAGAAATCAACGATCCGCATATCTTGATCGTCGACGAGAAACATCGGACCGAAATCCTGTACCCACATCGACACGGCAGGCCAGAAAAAGAATTCGACGTTGCTGGTCGACACGCCGTTTTTCGTCAACAAGTCGAGAACTTGCTGCTCTTGTTTCGGATCATTGATCAGGCCGATGATTTCCAAGCGGCCGTTGATGGCCCGCACGATGTCGACCAAGGTTTGCGGATGATATTGCACGAGCTCGTTAAAGCCGAGCATGAGGGCGTCTTGGTGTTCGAACTCGGCGTAGAGTCGACCGCTTTGCGGCTTGTCGATCACCGCTCCGAACGTTCTCTCCGGCGATCGCTTGGCTGCGACGGAGTGATGCGGGCGCAAATAGGAAGACGCCGCGAAAACCACGATTGCCGTGACAACGGCCGTGATTAGGAGCAGACCGGCTTTGCGAAGGCGGTGCATTTCGGCGTGCGGATGCTGGAACTGGCTACAGCGTCGAAATGTCGCAGTAATTGCGAGCGACGCGTTAGCTATCTAGTCGACACGCCATTCTGTCGCACAAAGTGAAAAAGGGAAAGCTTTTTAAATGTTTTTTAATTCTCTTAAGACCATGCCAGATAGTGGGATAGTTCTACATGCGACAATTTGACGACTTCGCGCCAAATTACCGAATTGATGATCGGGAAGCGCCGCTGAAGAGGGGTTCTTAGTCGTACTGGAGCAGACTGAAAACGTTTTTCGGCTCCAGCAGTTTGCGTCCGCCCAGACCGTTCAATTCGATCACGAACGCGCAGCCGACGACGGTCGCACCGCAATTCTCCACCAGTCGGCAGCAGGCGGCCATTGTGCCTCCGGTCGCCAGCAAATCGTCGATCAGTAGCACCCGCTGCTGGGCGTGGAAGCCGTCTTGGTGCACCTGGAGCGAGTCGCTGCCGTACTCCAGATCGTAGCGATGAGTATGCACGGCGTATGGCAATTTTCCCGGTTTGCGAAAGGGTACGAAGCCCACCCCTAACTCCAACGCCAACGGCGCGGCGAAGATGAACCCACGGGCCTCGGCCGCGCCGACAATGTCGACTTTTTGCGGGCGGAAATGCTCGGCCAGGCGATGGATCGTTTCCCGCAAGGCTTGCGGATTCGCCAGCAGCGGCGTGATGTCGCGAAACAGAATCCCCGGTTTCGGGAAGTCGGGGATCGCGCGGATATATGCAGATAGATCGAAAGATTGCGGCATCTGGGGAGTCTCTTGTTAGCGTCGTGTGGAGGAAGCGGCGTCTAGGTTATCCCAAAACGTTTTGTAAGAACCGGCGGGTGCGTTCGGTCTGCGGGGCGTCTAGCACTTGCGCGGGCGGGCCGTCCTCGACGATCTTACCGCCGGCCAGCACAACGACCCGGTCGGCCGCCCGCCGCGCGAAACCAATCTCGTGCGTCACCATGATTAGCGTCAGTCCATCGCGACGCAAATCTTCCAGCACATCCAGTACCTCGTGCTTCAACTCCGGATCCAAGGCGCTGGTGATCTCGTCGCACAGCAGGACCTGCGGCTCCATTGCCAAGGCCCGCGCGATGGCTACTCGCTGCTTCTGCCCGCCTGAGAGTTGCGAAGGATAATGATGGAACCGTTCGCCGAGCCCGACGCGCGTGAGCAACTCGCGCCCTTTGGCTTCAGCGTCGGGGCGCGATTTGCCGGCGACGCGGAGCGGGGCTTCGATCACGTTCCCCAGCGCCGTCAGGTGCGGGAAGAGTTGGAAATCCTGGAACACCATGCCGACGGACCGTCGCAGTCGCCGGGCCGCGTCGCCCGATTTATCGGCGTCGACCGTCAACCGATGCTCGCCGACGCGAACCTCGCCGCCGTCGATCGTGTTCAGCCCGTTGATCGAGCGCAACAACGTACTCTTGCCGCCGCCGCTTGGCCCGATCATCGCCGTGATCTCGCCCGCCTGAATCGCGATCGACACGCCGTCCAAGATCGTCTTGTCGTGGTAACGCTTCGTAACGTTCGTGAGTTCGACGATCGTGGTCTTAGTCATGGTCACTTGTGTCCGACGCTCCAGTGTTCTTCCAAGTACCGTGCCAAGTATCCCAAAGGAATGGACATCGCCAGATAGAGGCACGCGGTCAGGGCCCCCATCTCCAGCCACATCAGGCTTGAGCGGGCCAGAATGTTGTACTGCTGCGTCAGTTCAACGACCGCGATCACGCCGACAAGGCTCGTGTCTTTGAACATCGCCACAAAGTCGTTCGTCATCGGGCCCAAGGCGGTGCGAAAGGCCTGTGGGAAAATGATCCGGCGGAAGGCGGTCGCGTCGTTCATCCCCAACGCATGGGCCGCTTCCCACTGTCCCTTCGGCACGGCCAGAATCGAGCTGCGATAGATTTCCGCTTCGAAGGCCGCGTAGTTCATACCGAAGCCGATAATCGCCGCCTGCCACGCCTCGAGCGTGACTCCGACGTACGGTACGTTCGGCAAACCGAAGTAGAGAAACGTCAGCAGCAAAAGTAGCGGCGTACCGCGAAAGAACTCAACGTATGCCAAGGCCAGGAACTGCACCGGCGGCGGACCGTACAAGCGGCAGACGGCGACAACCAGGCCGATTGTCATTGCCACCGCCATACTGGCGAACGTGAGGGCGACGGTCACGCCGGCGGCTTTGAACAACAAGGGGGCGTATTTGCCGAACGTCCATTTCTGTCGCGACGTGGCCATCGATTGCTCTTGGTCGACGTCCATCCGTAGGCCCGCCTCTTCTGCGGGTTCATTGAACTTGGCGAGCAGCACCTGCTCGCCGGTCCAGACGCGCCATTTGACGTAGTTCCGCTTCAGCTGCCCGCTCTTCATCGCGGCCGAAATCGCCTCGTCGAGCGCCTCGGCCAAGTCGGCGTCTTCAGGTCGCAGGCCGATGCCGTAATGTCCGTAACCGACGAGTCGGCCGACGAATTTGAATTGCGGATCGTCGAACGTGTTGTAGACGGCGATCGGGTAATCGAGCAGCACGGCATCCAGCCGATTCGCGAACGCCAGATCTTGATACGGTTCGATCTGTCCTTCATAGGCTTTGACGTCGACGTCGCCCATCTTGTCGAGGTAGCGTTGTGCCGCGCTGCTGGCGAGCGTGCCGACGCGCAGCTTATGACAATCGTCAACCGACTTGATCCGCGTTTCTCCCGAGCGAACGGTGAGTTGCTGCGAGTAGACGTAGTACGGTCGCGAGAAGAGCATCTGTTCGCGGTTCTCTTCCGTGATCTCCATGCCGTTGAAGATGACGTCGAAATCTCCCTTCTCGAGCCCCAGCGAGAGGCTCGGCCACTTGTAGTTAACGAACTCGGCCTTCAATTCCGGCAGACCGATTTGCTTGCCGACGTGTTCGACCAACACGTCGATCAACTCGGCCTCGAAGCCGACGAGTTTGTCCGGGTGATCGTTGTCGTAAAAGAGATACGGCGCGCCCCCCTCGGCATCGCCGGCCCATTTCAAGGCATTTGACTTCAGCCGTTCCCGCAGGCGTTCGTTTCGCGCAGGATCGTCGGCGCGGGCTGGGGCGGCGGCGAGAAACACCGTCGCCCAAGCGACGGACGCAATGAGGCCGAGCAAAAATCGAGCTGGATTATTCAACGAACGCCACCTCTCAAAACGTCGCGGCCGCGCGGCTTGCCGCCCGGCGTGCGTCAGTGTATGACAACTCCCAACGCTCGCAAAGAGAAGCTTTCTCGTCGCCTCCGTACCGTTCTATGACCACTTCGACCGGCACCGTGATCCGCGCGTCGCAGGCGCCCGTCGAGGCGTTCGATTGGGGACGCTTGCAATGGTTGGTTGCGGGCCGCACCGTCCCCGGCTGTGAGCAAACGTTCGGCATCTCGACCATCGGCCCCGGTCACAAGAATCCGCTGCACTATCATCCCAACTGCGAAGAAGTGCTGTACGTCGTCTCCGGCCGTTGCGAACATCGCTTCGACGATCGTTGGGAGACGATGCAGACCGGCGACACGGCGGTAATCCCGGCCAACATGCGACATCAACTCAGCAACCCCGGCCCCGACGACGTGGTTTGCATCATCGCGTTCTCGTCGCCGGACAGGCAGACGGTGTTTCTCGAATAACAAGACTCGCCACAAAGAAGAATCTCCCCACTAGAAATTACTTTCTCATGTCCATCTATCTCGGCATCGACATCGGCACCTCGGGTACCAAAACTCTCGCAATCGACGCCAAGGGAAAAATCCTCGGCTCGGCGACGCAGGAATATCCCTGCTACACGCCGCAACCGCTTTGGAGTGAGCAGGACCCTGAGGATTGGTGGAAGGCAGTGGTCGGCACGGTGCGAAAGGTCGTGAAAGAGGCGAAGCTGAAACCGGACGACGTCCGCGGCATCGGCCTGAGCGGGCAGATGCACGGCAGCGTGTTCCTCGACAAACAGAACCGCGTTATCCGCAAGGCACTGCTCTGGAACGATCAGCGGACCGAAGCGGAGTGCCGCGAGATTGAAGAGCGGGCTGGCGGTCGCAAGAAACTGATTCAGATGGTCGCCAATCCCGCACTGACCGGCTTCACGGCTCCCAAGATTTTGTGGCTACGGAACAAGGAACCCAAGAACTTCGCGAAGCTGGCCAAGGTACTGCTGCCGAAGGACGACGTCCGCCGCCGCCTGACCGGCGAGTACGCGACCGAGGTCTCTGACGCCTCGGGCATGTTGCTGCTCGACGTGGCGAAGCGAAAGTGGTCGAAGCCTCTGTTGAGCAAGCTGGAACTCGACGAATCGCTCTTCGGCGAGTGCTTCGAAAGCGAGGACGTGACCGGCACGCTGACGAAAGCGGCCGCCGCAGAACTCGGGCTGACGACGGAGTGCAAGGTGGTCGGCGGTGCGGGAGACTGTGCCGCCGGGGCGGTCGGCAACGGAATCGTCGGCACCGGTGTGCTGTCGACGAGCATCGGCACCTCGGGCGTGATGTTCGTCCACAGCGACGACGTAAAGATCGACCCGGCGGGTCGCGTGCATACGTTCTGTCACGCCGTTCGCGGCAAATGGCACCTGATGGGGGTCAATCTCTCGGCCGGCGGCTCGCTGCAGTGGTTCCGCAACCAATTGTGCGCCGAGTTCAACGCCGAGTCGAAAAAGAAAAAGGCCGACTGCTACGACCTGCTCAGCCAAGAAGCGGAAAAGACCCCGGTCGGCGCCGAGGGGCTGTTCTTCCTTCCGTATCTCTCCGGCGAACGGACGCCGCACGCCGACCCGGAGGCCCGCGGTTGCTTCGTCGGTCTGACGTTGGCCCACACCCGCGGCCACCTGACGCGGAGCATCATGGAAGGGGTCACCTACTCCATGCGCGACAGCTTGGCGATCATTCGCGAGTTGGGCGTGCCGGTGAAGCAGATTCGCGCCTCGGGCGGCGGCTCGCGGAGCCCGTTCTGGCGGCAAATTCAGGCCGACGTGTTCGGCCAGAAAGTGAGCACGATCAACAGCGAAGAAGGGCCCGGCTACGGCGTGGCCCTGCTCGCGGCCGTCGGCTGCGGCGAGTTCAAGAGCATCCAAGAAGCCTGTGCCGCCACGATCACCGTCGTCCGCGAAACGCCGACGAATAAAGCGGCCGCCAAGTTTTACGACCGCGGCTTCCCGATCTATCAACAACTGTATCAGTCCCTGAAGAACGATTTTCAGTCGATTGCGAAGTTAATGAAGTAGGTTAGGTACCTCTGGTGCCTGACAATGCATGGCTTAGCGTTTTCCACTTCCGTGTCAGGCACCGAAGGTGCCTGATCTACCTATGCACCCGCTCTATCTGACCGAAGCCGATGTGAACCTGTTGATCGACATGCCGACGACGATCGGCGTGGTCGAGCAGTCGTTTTTGCATTTGGCGGAAGGTCGGGCGACGAACGTGCCGCGGAATCGGGCCGTCGGTAAAGGAATCATGCTGCACACCATGAGCGCCGCCGACGATGCGCTCGGCTACGTCGGCTGGAAGGCGTACACGACGACCAAGTTCGGGGCGCGGTTCTTGGTCGGGCTGTACGAGTCGGCGACCGGTAAGATCGCGGCACTGATCGAAGCAGACCGGCTGGGACAGTTGCGGACCGGGGCGACGACCGGTGTGGCCGTGAAGCACTTGGCGAATCTCGATGCCGACCGGCTCGGTCTGTTCGGCACCGGCACGCAGGCGCGAACGCAACTCGAAGCGATCGCGGCCGTTCGCGAATTGAAACAGGTGCTAGTCTACGGTCGCGATGCCGAGCGTCGCCGGGCTTTTGCTCAGAGTATCGGCGAGGAGTTGCAGTTGGACGTGACGGCGGTCGAGACGCCGGCTGAGGCGGTCCGCGACCTGCCGCTCGTCGTTACGGCCACGACCAGTCGCGAACCGGTCTTCGACGGTAACGATCTTTCGCCCGGTTGCACGCTCTCGGCCGCCGGCTCGAACTGGCTGAACAAGACGGAACTCGATGCGACCGCGGTTCGCCGGGCGGCACGAGTCGTGTGCGACGATTTCGCCGCATGCAAGCATGAGGCCGGCGATCTGCACTTCGCCGCGCAGCACGGGGCCTTCGATTGGACCCACGCCGTGCCGCTGGCCGATGTCGTGGCGGGGCGCGTCGCCGGCAGAAAAAACCCCGACGAGATCGTGCTCTTCAAATCGGTCGGCCTCGCGGCGGAGGACGTCGCGATGGCGGCCGAGTTGCTGAAGCGAGCGAAAGAGCAGGGCCGCGGCGTCGAGTTGCCGATGTCGTGATTGCGGGTCGGTCACGCCGGTCAAATAACCGTCATTTACAACTTTCGCGTCCTGCGATAGGGTTGAAGCGTCTTTCTTAACGACTTGTCCTTCTGCGGAGTCGACTCCGATGCTCTTTGCTTTGCACCTGCCGAATCACACGTTGAACCTGGAGACGACCGTCGCGACGACGTTGTTAGGTCTCGTTGCCGGAGCAATGCTCGTTCGCAATAAGTCGTGTTCGCCGATGCGGCAGTCGCTCGGTCTGTTCGCGGCCGTCACGGCGTTTGTCTTCGCGGTGCAGATGGTGAACTTTCCGCTGTTGGACGGCGTGACGTCGGGCCACTTGCTCGGCTCGGCGGTCGCCGCGATCCTGCTCGGCCCGGTGGCCGGTTGTGCGGCGATGGCGCTGGTGCTTGTGCTCCAAGCCGTGCTGTTGGGTGATGGCGGAACGCTGGCCCTCGGCGCGAACGTGTTGAATATGGCGATCATCTCGCCGCTGGCGGCGTACGGCGTCTACACGATGTTGCGTCGAGTACGAGGCGATGCGATCGGCACGCTCGGGGCGGCGCTGGTCGCGGGTTGGGCGACGTCGGTCGCGGCCGCGATCATGTGCGCCGTGGAACTCACATCGAGCGGCGTCGGTTCGTTCGGCGAAGTTGCCGCGACGCTCGTCGGCCACCACGCGTGGCTCGGCCTGATCGAAGGCGTCGCCACGGCGGCGCTCGTGGCTGCGACGTTACAACCGGCCGCGATCTTGCGAAAGGCCCGGCTCGCTCCGGCCCTGGTCGCCGCCACCGTCGCGGTGGCGCTGTTGCCTGTCTCGTCGGAGTTGCCCGATACGCTCGAAGCGGTGCTTGAACCGCAGACGACCGTCGCCGCGGATTAGGTTTTCTAAACCCGTCGTTCTAGCGGGACGAATGGTCGCGCCGGGTGGCCGGTGTAGTCGGCCATCGGGCGGATCAGGCGGTTGTCGCCGTGTTGTTCGAGGATGTGCGCACACCAACCGGTGACGCGCGAGACGACGAACAGCGGCGTGTAGGTTTCGACAGGCAGGCCCAGGTAGTAGTACAGCCGAGCACTCGGCCAGTCGGCGTTTGGCGGCAACTTTTTCTCGGCCCGAACCACGCGTTCCAACGTCGCGGCCACTTGTTCCATCGCTTGGTTGCCGGTCGCTGCGGCTAGTTCGGTGCACCAAGGATGGAGAATGCCGGTCCGCGGATCGCCGTCTTTGTAAACGCGGTGGCCGAAGCCCATCACCTTCTTTTTCTTCGCCAGGGCGTCGCGAATCCACGACTCGGCGTTCTCCGGAGTGCCGACCGCTTCGAGGACTTCCAACACCCGTTCGTTCGCACCGCCGTGCAACGGGCCTTTCAGCGCGCCGATTGCCGCAGTCACCGCCGAGTGCAGATCGGCCAGCGTCGAGGCGACGGTGCGCGCCGTGAAGGTCGAGGCATTGAATTCATGCTCGGCATACAAGATCAGCGAGACGTTCAGCGCGCGGATCGCGCGGGCGTCCTTTCCAGCACAGTGGGATCCGAAGCTTGGAATTCACGTGACTTGAAGTCGCGG
>JADMIO012630558.1_pt1 | contig 26265 bp, 18 predicted proteins | sample 8958161 | NCBI WGS metagenome assembly JADMIO01 (sample SAMN16585339, study PRJNA669376) | soil metagenome | isolation source: Crop rotation soil | place: USA: Cullars Rotation, Alabama | collected 2011 | reverse complement strand
GCCGCGACTTCAAGTCACGTGAATTCCAAGCTTCGGATCCCACTGTGCTGGAAAGAAAACGCAAATCAGTCCGGAGCATGGTCACATGGCTATGTTTGTGGATACCGAAGGAAACCGGGTGGCATTGCATTCTATACCGATGATGTAATTTTCTATCGGTGTGCTTAGCTGATAGAATAAACGGTAAATGATTTTGAAAGCTAGGATTATTCTATTCCCCGCATGCTTTCTGCAGCCAGGCGACGATTACGAATGCGGGTAAAGCGAATGTAGTGGTAGACAAAAGCGATGATGCACAACACCAGGCCGAAAAATTCACGGGCAGTTTCGATATAGGCAGTAGTTGCTTTCATTTCTTCCACGATGCTGGGTGCACCTGAATTGATCCACATCAGAAACTCCGGCAGATCTCGAAACAGGCGATATAATGCAGCACCAAGTCCCAGTACAATAATCCACATGTTGTATCTGTCGAATGCGCCAAATGCAGAGATGACTCCTACGAGTGCGTAGATCAAAAACCAAAACAGGACATCCCCCGGTGCATCATTGAGTTGCAGGGCGGCGAAGCTAAAAAAGATAACGGCCAGCACCAGGTTGAAGATTTTCATATAGGTGGAATTGGGGTCATGAAGATAGCCATCCTTATGTTTTCCTTCTTTCTTTTTCCCAGGCCCAGGCGGATTGCATGATGTCCTGAATGTTCTTCGTGGGTTGCCAACCTAACCTGTTGGTGATGCGTTGATGATCTGCATAGATGGCGGGAACATCGCCTGGACGACGCGGGCCTATGTGGAAATTAACTGGTACGCCATTCACTGCTTCAAAGGCCTGGATGGCTTCCATCACGGTGACACCTTGTCCGATACCCAGGTTGAATACTTCATAAGGAGTTTCATTTTTGTTTTCCAACAAATACTCCATCGCCATGGTGTGAGCTTTTGCCAGGTCGGTGATATGAATAAAATCGCGGACACAACTACCATCACGCGTGTCGTAATCATTTCCATATACGATTAATTCCTTTCGAAGACCCATGGCGGTTTCTGTAATGACCGGCACGAGATTCGTTGGTGCATGTTTTGCCGCTTCTCCAATGAATATAGAGGGATGTGCACCTGCGGGATTAAAATAGCGTAATGAAATACCGGATTTGGCGGGTATACTTTTGAAAAACTGATCATACAGAATTTCTCCTATCTGCTTGGTGGCGCCATATGGATTTTCTGCTTTGCTAATTGGGGTTTCTTCCGTAACCGGAAGAGCAGCTGGCGTGCCATATACGGTACAGGAGGAAGAAAAAATCAGGTGAGGAATATCGAGACGCTCCATGAGGGAGAGCGTGGTCATGGTGCTGCCCACATTATTTTGAAAATAACGCAGCGGTTGGTAAACGGATTCCTCTACGCTTTTGAGCGCGGCGAAATGAATGATACCATTGAAAGGGCCGTGAAGTCCGATGGCTTCGATGGCTTGTGGTGATTGACTTAGATCGAGATTAAGATTAGTGACCCGAATCCCAGTTATCTTTTCGATTCCATCCAATACTTCAAAAGAAGCGTTGATGCCGTTGTCAATGGAAACCACATGAAAGCCTGATTCGAGAAGGTCTACAATCGTGTGACTGCCGATATATCCGCATCCACCGGTAACTAAAATGGCGGGTTTACCCATGGCGCAAAGTAAGGTCAAAAAGAGGAGAGTGATATGGACGGATTCCAAAAAAGAAGGAAATTGGAAACCTTATTAAAGGCTTATGAAAGAAAGTGTGCGAATTGCCAAATTATTTGAAGACCTCTATGACGGTAGTCCCTGGATTGATGTTACGATTTTAAACAACCTAAACCAGTTAACTGCCGATCAGGCGGCCAGGCGGTTGTATGAAAACTGGAATACCATTTGGGAAATTGTCAATCATATGATCAGCTGGAGAGAAACTGTGTTGAAGCGGGTACAGGGTCAAATCATTTCTTCTCCTGCGCATAATTATATCCTGCCGTTGAAACACACTTCCGAAGCCGCGTGGAAGGATACTATCAGGCGGCTTGAAGATTCGCAATCCGCATGGCTAGCATTTTTGAAAACATTCAAGTCTGGAAATTTTGAATTGACATATCCGGGTAATGGGATGACGCATTATGAACATTTGCATGGGATTTTGCAGCATGATGCTTACCATTTAGGGCAGATTGTCATTATGGCGAAACGGGTGAAGGAGGAAGGTAAAGGGTAGAAAGGCGGAAAAGAAAGGGCGGAAGGGTGGAAAGACGGAAGGGCGGAAAAGAAAAAGGGCGGAAGGGGTAAAGGCAGAAAGGGCAGAAGGGTAAGTTCTGGCGTGAGTTTAGTGAATAAATATTAGTTATATTCACTGGGCCGGAATTTCAATGATTTAATTGTTACACCACCTTATGTTTCTTGCGGCCGCCAATTTATTAGAATTGTTGATGACCAACTTTCGGTATGTTTTTTTGTGTATTGGTTCGGTGGGTTTTATTGCTTCCGGAATTTCTCAATCCTATTACTACGGAGGACAATCTGTAAACGGGTCTGTTTTATATTCCAATTACCAGGACGAATTACATTGTGCTGACTGTCATATTTTAGGACATGGGCCACTGATGATTGATTATTCAGGAGGGATGAGTTTCGGTCCGGACGACAGTCTTTATGTAATTGATAATTATCCGGAAGTCAGTATTTATCAGCTCAATACAGCAACGGCAGCGGAAACTTTCATCATGCAGGGACCACCCAATCTGGTGAAAATGGGCGGGTTCTTTGCGCAAGGTGGAGGCATCTTTTATTCAGTCGCTTATCCGCAGGCTAATGATTTTCATCTGTATAAATGGGATGTTGGTGCTAACACCTTTACTATTGTTGGCACCTTAAACTACTTGCCCAATGGTGATCTCTGGCAGTCTAATGGTGAAGTTTATTATGCGAGTTCGTCCAATAATGAATTGCGGTTTGTCAAAATTAATTTCGACGACCCTTCTAATTCTGAAGTCGTGTTTACTTTATCCGCGGCTTATTCCATGTTTGGACTTTCCCCCACCTACATTGGTAATATTTGGATTGGATTCGACCGCTCCTATTTTGGGGGGGTATACATGGTCACGGTCAACACCACGGATGGTACGGTCACACCAAAATGTAAGCTGACCAAAAGCAGTGGATCTCACAATTCACGCTATTTGACTTCCATTTATGAACATCGTTACAATCCGCTTTGGAATTATTTAGATATTGATTGTGACGATAGTTCATTGGCCACGGAAAGTGATTTTAACGCACTTCCTTTTGATTGTTTTACGGAAGGTGGTATACCCATCACCGACTCGGATATTAAAACCATTATGGATGAAGTCATTACCTCCATGACGATTCATATTGTTGATCCACCGGATGGCGCAGATGAAATTTTACTTTCAACCGGTGATGTGGATAAAATACATGTTTCCGGATCAGCAACTTCGGAAATGGTACTCACGAATGACGGAGGTGCGAAGATTGGGGATTTTGAAGCCGCACTTCGATTGATCCGATATGATAATCTGGCGTGGCATCTGACTCCCGGCATCAGAAATATTGAAGTTCAGTTTGAAACAGAAATTGGCACAGAGAGTAATGTGGCTACGGCCTTCCTGGAAGTTGTTGAACGACCACAGGTAGCGGTTGATCTGGGTGATGATTTAACTTTTTGTCCGGGGGAAACAGTTCAATTGACTGCCGGGTCCGGTCAGAATATGTATGAATGGTCCACCGGAGAAACTTCAGAATCTATTGAGGTAAGCAGTGAGGGCACTTATAGTGTCACGGTCACACATGCCTTGCAATGTCCCAATTTTGATGAAATTGAAATTGTTGAACTCCCCGAATACTATGTTTCTCTAACAGGGGATAGCTCCATTTGTGCCAATCAGGTTGCTGACCTTACCCTGCACACCGATGCTAATTTTCCGATTGATGTTGAAGTATACATTGGGAATCAATCGAATTGGTATACCATCACTAATCATGTGTTGACGTTTACTGACATACCCATTGGTAACACCGTCTATTATATCAATGCCATTGTGCCGTCAGAAGAGGCCTGCATGATTTCAGAAGATTATGATCAGTCTATCGAAGTTTTTCCGGCATATCAAACCGAATCCAGCACCTCTATTTGCCAGGGTGATAGTATTCATATAGGAAATACCTGGTTGATGCTGCCGGGAGACTATCCGATTTCTCTGCAATCGATTCATGGATGTGACAGCCTCGTCACGCTTCATCTTTCCGTGGCACCTGTTATCGAAATTGCAGTACAAGAAACTACTTGCGATTCATCTGCTGCGGGTATTTTTTATCAAACACTGATCAACCCCACCGGATGTGATACGCTGATCACTACTACCATCACTTATCAATCAGCCGATACGACTTTTGCTACTGCGCTGAGTTGCCGGCAATCGGAGGTTGGTACCTCAACTCAAACCTATACTTCTATTGCCGGATGTGACAGCCTCGTCATTACGCAAATTACTTGGGATCCGCCTGCAGATACCACCCGGATTTTCTTAACCTCATGCGATAGTGCGAGTTGGGGAATCTTTGCCCAGCTATTGAATGGTGTTGACGGATGTGACAGCATGGTGATGGCGGAGGTAGTTTCTGGTCAACCGATCTCGATCAATCTCCAGGTGACCTCTTGTGATTCAGCAAGCCTGGGCATTTTTGAAAATCACTTTACAGGGGTCATGCATTGCGACAGCACGGTGATCACGACGGTGATGTATTCAGCACAAGATTCGACGTTTATCACTTCTACTTCTTGTGACCAGGCTGCAGCGGGAGTGTATTACCATCCATTTATCAATCAATTTGGATGCGACAGTATTGTATCCGAAACGGTCATCGTGCTACCTGTACAAACTACGGAATTGTTTTCTACTACTTGCGATTCCACTGCGAGTGGTGATTTTACGAGTCACTTAATAAATCAATATGGGTGTGACAGCATGGTCGTGTCACATGTAGGGCTGCTGCCAACTCAACATGTGCTGATCACCGAAACCACATGTCATTCCAGTGAAGCGGGAGTTTTTGAGATGGTCTTTGCTAACCAGTTTGGATGTGATAGTTTGATCACCAGGATCGTCACTTCTATACCTGCAGACACTACTTTGATTTCGCGACAAACCTGTTTTCAGGATTCTACCGGCATTGAATCATCCGTATTAACTAACCAGGATGGATGTGACAGTTTGCTGATTTCAACCACCACTTTATTTACACTGCCTGAAATTATGCTGGATGTCTCTGATTTGTTTCATGGTTATGAAATCAGTTGCTTTGGAAATCAAGACGGATATGTAGAAGCTGTTGTGCAGGGGATAGCTCCTTTCGATTTACAATGGTCAAATGGCAGTAAAGAAAGTTTGATCCACGATCTTGCTGAGGGAAAATATTCTATCCGCGTGATCGATGCGAATGGATGTATGGCAACGGATTCTATTGAATTGCATTCACCTGAAGCTATCACCCTGACACTTGATGTTCATCAACCTACCTGCGATGAACCTAACCTCGGCCAAGTCGATATCCATGCGTCTGGTGGTGCCGGATCACTGAATTATTCATTAGATGGAGTTAACTATGGTGCTTCCAGTCATTTTGATGTAGCAGCTCCTGCTACTTACCTCGGAATGGTAATGGATGAAAATGGTTGTGAGGCGAGTGAGATGTTTGTCCTTGATGCGTCAAATGATTTAGCGGTTACGCTGGGGGAAGATCGGGTGGTTTTGCCAGGTACATCAGTGACACTGGAAGCCATGTTCAATCTTCCGGCGGATTCCATTACCTCTATTAGCTGGGCTGGTGGACCATTTACCAGTTGTCTCTTTTGTTTTTACATAGACGCGACGCCGTTGTCCACTTCCTATTATTCGGTCAGCATTGAGTCAAAAGATGGTTGTGTAGCTCGCGATACCGTATGGTTGATAATGGAGACGCAACCAGGATTGGACATACCTAATATTATTTCGCCCAATGGGGATGGTATCAATGATCGATTTGTTCTTTCCAGTGCAGCCGATGTGGCACACTTTGAGTTAGTTGAAATCTTTGATCGATGGGGCAATATTATTTTCTCAGCAAAAGATGTGTTACCAAATGATGCAGCACGAGCCTGGGACGGGACTAGAAAAGGTGAGGTGTTGGATCCGGCTGTATTCACGTATAGGATTATTTACACATCCCTTGCTGCTGAGCAAGTGGTGCGTGTTGGAGATGTGACGCTGATCAGGTAATAAAGATCATTTACGTTGCTCGGCGTTGATCCTTTTAAAAATTTCTGCTTTCAGATTTGAGATCAATATTGATTCTGTGGTCAATCGAATCGTCTTTTTCCCATTAAATCTCACGAAGGGATTTTCTAATAAATCAGGTTGCATGAAGATTGGTCATTCGGCCAGAAAATGGGGTTTTCAATAAAAAATGAAGTACAGGGTTGATTTATTGAACACTGTTCATTATTTTTGCATTGTAATTAATGCAAATGATGTTCAATTATGGGAATTGCAGAGCGTAAGGAAAGAGAACGTGAAGAAGTTAAAGACCTGATTCTCAACGCCGCCAGGGAGATTTTCCTGGCTGAAGGCTATGAAAACACCTCCATAAGGAAAATCGCTTCCAAAATCGAATACAGCCCAGGGATCATCTATCTCCACTTCAAGGACAAGAATGAACTCCTGCTGGCCCTACACGATAAGGCTTTTGAGTGCAAGATGGAGGCGCTCTTCCATTCCGTTCGTGACATCCCGGATCCCCTGGATCGTCTCAATGCCACCGGCAAAGCCTATCTCGAATATGGCAGCACCAATCCCCAGGACTATGAGCTGATGTTTACGCTCAACTGCACCATGGAGGCCCTGGCCCTCAAGCAGGAATTTTGGAAAGATGGAGCCATGGCGATCGACATGCTCAAGGAAAATATCAAAGCCTGTATTGAGGCAGGTTATTTTAAATCTAACCTGGATCTAAATGCAGCTTCACTGATGCTTTGGTCACAGGTGCATGGACTGGTCAGCCTGTACAATTCGGAACGACTCAACATTTATGCAGATCAGGATCAACGTCAGCTCATGTTTGATGCCTATGAAATATTCTTTCACGCCATTCACAAGTGTCTCTCATAACTCTTTCCTGTGAAAACCCAACTCTACCTTCATCGCGTCCTGATCCCGGCATTTGTTTTCTTTTTGGCCAACGTCTCTTTTGCACAAGCCATCCTGGATCAATATGTCAAAGAAGCTCTGGCTTCGAATCCTGCGATCCGTGAAAAACAATTGCTGGAAGAAAAAGCATCTTATCGATTGCAACAGGCTGGTAAGTTGTTTGGACCCGAGGTGAAATTTATCACTTCGTATACGCTCGCCGCTGGTGGGCGCTCGATTGATCTTCCGATTGGCACTTTATTAAATGATGTTTATGCTTATCTCAATCAGCAAATCGGTTCGAGCCAATTTCCGCAGGTAGACAATCAGACTATTCAATTCTTACCCAACAATTATTACGACACGCGCTTTAGGATCACCCAGCCTATCCTGCAACCTGAAATTAAATACAGCAAACTCATCCGTCAGGAAGAGCTTCACCTGACCAGCCTGGTCACTGCCCAAAGCAAACGGGAGCTGGTGCGAAATGTGAAAACCACTTACCTCCAATGGATGCAGGCACAGGAAGCCATCCGGATTATTGACCAGGGACTTGTTTTATTAAAAGAAAATAAGCGGATCACGGAGAGCCTCATTAAAAATGGAGTGGCTATTCCTTCCGGCCTGATTCGCATTGAATCTGAAATCAGTTCGGTGGAAGCGCAAAAACAAAAAGCAGAGGCAGACCAAACCAATGCGGCATCGTATTTCAATTTCCTCCTGCATCGAAATGCGGACGCTATCATTTTAGCAGATAGTTTTCCAGGAGTACCTGCTCCTTCTTCCGAATTAACGATTGAGCAGCGGGAAGAACTACAACAAATCAAAAGCGGAAACCAGATTCAGGACTTAGCTCTCACGCTGGAAGAAAAACATTTTGCTCCAAAGCTTGGCGTACAGGTGGATATTGGTGCACAAGAATACCTGCCGGAATGGGGCGGATATGTACTTGGAGGTATTCAGTTGGAAATTCCTATTTGGGACAACCATCAGAGCAAATTAAAAAGAAAGGAGTGGGAAGCTGGCATAGCCTCCACGGATGCTGCTTATGAGTGGACGCGGGGTGCTTTTGAAACAGAATTACAAGCCGAACTACGGAGCCTGGCGGCAGATCAGGCTATTTACCAAAGCTATACAACTGCATTAACGAGCAATCAGCGGTACTACGCTGAAACTCTTCGTCGATACAAAGAAGGACTTGCAAATTACATTGAACTGCTGGATGCCCGATCGCAGGTTACCCAAACGCAACTTCAGCAAAACATAGCTAAATACCAGGCCTGGATCCGTCAGATCAATATCGAACGGATCAGCGCTTCAGCTTCAATCCAATAGCCATGAAAAAACCACTCAACACGTTTCGTCCTTTAGCCTCCCTTCTTTTCATCATCCTGATCGGGGCATGTCAAAAGAAAGATGGTGCAGGTACAGAAGAGGCCGCAGCCACGAAAACTTTTTCAACAGCCTTCTATGTAAAAACCACACCGGTTTTGCAAAATAATTTAAGCGGAGGTATTCATGTCACCGGAGTATTGCAATCGGATACAGATGCCAAACCTTCCTTTAAAACCGGTGGCATCATTGCCAAAACCTATGTGAAGGAAGGCGACCAGGTTCGTAAAGGTCAACTCCTAGCCCGATTGAATATGACTGAGATCGATGCGCAAGCCACGCAGGCTCAGTTTGCACTGGACAAAGCTCTTCGTGATCAACAACGTGCTAAAAATTTATACGCCGACAGCATTGCCACGCTGGAGCAACTTCAAAACGCGACTACCGCAGTGGATATGGCTAAAAAGACTTTGCAGATCGCACAATTCAATGTTGCCTACTCCGAGATCCGTTCTCCCATCAACGGCAAAGTAGTCACGCAAATGATGCATGAAGGAGAAGTGACAGGACCTGGCACTCCGGTGTTTTTCATCATCGGTGTTGCGCAAGCGGATTGGAAATTGGTTGCCGGATTAACCGATCGTGACTGGAGTCGCGCAGCGGTTGGCAACCAGGCAAAAATTTCACTCGATGCTTATCCCGGATTAGAAATGACCGGAAAGGTGAAACGTCTTTCTGATGTGGCCAATCTCCAAAGCGGAACCTTTGATGTTGAAATCTCGGTCCCATCAAAAGACAAACGACTTGCAGCAGGGCTATTGGCACATGTTGAAATCTCACCAAAAGCAGGAAGTGATTTTCCTGTGATTCCGATTGAAGCATTAGTGTCTTCCAATGGAAAGAGTGGTGTAGTATATGTACCACAAGATGGTCATGCGCAAAAGCGCATTGTGCAAATTCAGCAGTTCCAGGGAGAGCAAGTGGCAATCTTATCGGGACTGGAAAATGTAACTGAAGTCATTACGGCGGGCAGTGGATTCCTGGAAGATGGGGATGAGATTGTGGTGGAGAAGTAAAGTCCTATTCCCTGCCCTTACCCCCTGCCCCCTAAAGGAGGATCTGAGAGAGTAGTGAGTGGTGAGTGGTGAGTGTGTTTAATGATAAATAATACATGAACTGAGTTCATGCAGCTTAAACAAAATAAAAATGTCACTGACATCCTTTTCCGTTAAGAATTATCAATTCACCATCATTTTGTTTCTGCTGGCGATTGCGCTGGGGATTAATGCGCTGGTAAACATGCCACGTGGTGAAGATCCGCCGTTTGGTGCACCGATCTTTATTATCGTCGGAGTTTATCCCGGCACCAGTCCAACGGACATGGAGCAACTCGTTGCTGAGCCGATCGAGGATGTGCTCTACAACCTGGAAAACATCAAGAAGATGGAGACCAGTGTGAGCGATGGCCTTATGGTGATCAAGCTGGAATTTAATTACGGTGTGAATGTAGACACCAAGAATAATGATGTCATCCGGGAAGTGAACAAAATCCGGCCAGACCTTCCGGGTGGTATTGTGAAACTGGATGTAGTCCGAGCTTCTTCTTCCGACGTGGCCATTTTGCAAACGGCATTAATTTCTTCTACTGCTTCTGCCAAAGAACTGAATGATAAAGCAGAGGAACTGGAAAAGCAAATTGAGCGAATCCGGGATGTGAAATGGGCAGAAGTCCAGGGCGCGCCTGTAGAAGAAGTGACGATTGCACTTCAGCTTGACAAGATGGCGCATTATGGGATCGGCCTCAACCAGGTCATCAACCTCATGCAGGCCAACAATGTCAATATTCCGGGGGGAAGTGTGGATCTAGGAAACAAGCGGTTTAATATCAAAACGTCCAGTGAGCTGAGCACACTGGATGATATCCGGGCCATGATCATCAAGACTACCCCGCAGGGAAATGCGATTCATCTCAATGACATTGCACAGGTGCGCATGGATAAAGCCGAGGATACACATATTGTTCGTTTCAATGGACAACCTGCTGTCTGGGTGATCACTGCATTAAAGGACAGAAAAAACATTGTTCAAAATCGCGTAGCCATTCAACAGGTTCTGGATGAATTTTCCCCGACGCTTCCGGCCAGCATGAAAATGGAAACGAGTTTCGACCAGGAAAAGAATGTACATCGGCGGTTATATGGATTGGGAAGAGATTTTGCCATTGCGGTTTCGTTAGTGATCCTGACTTTGCTTCCACTTGGATTCAGAGCATCGCTGGTGGTTATGATCAGTATTCCTTTGTCGCTGGCCATGGGGCTTGCTTTTCTCAACTATACAGGCTATACGCTCAATCAATTGAGTATTGTGGGATTAGTGATTGCGCTTGGTTTGTTGGTGGATGATTCTATTGTGATTGTGGAAAACATAGAGCGATACATGCGGATGGGGTACAAACGAAAGGAAGCAGCTATCGTGGCTACCAAGCAAATTGCCACTGCAGTGATTGGTTGTACGGCTACTTTATTGCTGGCCTTTCTTCCGCTGGTATTTTTGCCCGAGGGTTCAGGAGAATTTATTCGTCCTCTGCCCATGGCGGTATTGTTGACGATTGTGGCGTCGCTCCTGGTTTCACTGACCATCATTCCATTCTTATCCAGCCTGATCCTGAAAAATGAAGAACGGCCTGAGGGAAATATTTTTCTGCGATCGTTTAAAAAGTACGTAAACACTCCGTATCAGAAAGTGCTGATGGCTTCGTTTCGTCGTCCAGTACTCGCCTTGTTGATCATCGGTGCCATCGTGGTTGGCAGCATTAGCCTGGTTCCTAAAATCGGCTTTAGTTTATTCCCGGTGTCGGAGAAACCCATGTTCAACGTAGACATTCATACTCCTCCCGGGACCAGCCTGAAAGAAACGAATCGGGTAGCACGTCTTGTCGAGCAAGATCTCCTGCACCAGGAAGACGTCGTTAGTGTCAGTACTAATGTGGGAAAAGGAAATCCGCGCGTTTACTACAATGTATTTCAACAGGACTTTACTCCTCATTATGCACAATTGTTTGTGCAGACTAAACCAGAAATGGATGTTCCGGAAATTGTGGCGATGACCGATACATTAAGAGCCCGCTATGAAAAACTTCCCGGTGCAAAAGTCGAGGTAAAACAATTTCAACAAGGTCCTCCTCTTCCGGCCCCAATTGAAATCCGTATCATGGGCAATCACCTGGATACCTTGGCCCGGTATAGTAACGTACTCGAAGATGTAATGAAACAAACTTCAGGGACGCTGTACATCAACAATGAATTGCGATTACCAAAGACGGATCTAAATGTGATCATTGACAAAGAAAAAGCAGGTATCATGGGTGTACTTCCGGCTGAAGTGGCCAGAACAGTTCGACTAAGTATTGCCGGGTTACCTAATCAAACCCTGCGCAATGAGGATGGTGATGAATACACGATCCAGCTGACGGTGCAGGACTTTGATCCTGACCATGCATTGGAAGTTTTTAAGAAAATGTATGTCACCTCGTTGTCGGGAGCCATGATACCATTGACCCAAATTGCCACTATTGAACCGGGTGAATCTCCGAATGTGATCCGTCATTACAACAAAGAGCGATATACCTCAGTGACCAGTTTCGTACAATCGGGATTCAACACTTTTGAGCTATTTGATCAAATTGAGGGCAAGCTGGCTTCGGTCAAACTGCCTCAGGGATACAAATTTGTTTCTGCTGGTGAAAAAGAATCTCGTGCGGAATCTTTCGGTGGCATGGGTACGATTGTGTTAGTGACCGTATTTTTTCTCTTTGCGATTTTGGTTTTAGAATTCAGAACCTTCAAGAGTACGCTGATTGTATTGTCCGTGGTACCGTTGGGTATTGTAGGTGCGTTGGTCATATTGTTCCTGGGAGGAGAGACACTATCTTTTGTCGCTACAATTGGAATGGTGGCATTGATGGGAATTGAGATTAAGAACAGTATTCTGCTGGTGGATTACACCAATCATTTAAGAGAACAGGGGATGCCCCTGAAGGAAGCGGTGTTGAATGGAGCGGAGACACGATTCTTGCCGATCCTGCTAACTTCGATGACGGCGATTGGAGGGATGATCCCACTGGTGTTAGAAAAATCGCCCTTGATTTCTCCATTGGCGCTGGTGCTGATAGGCGGACTTATTAGTTCTACATTGTTGTCGAGGATTGTGACTCCACTGTTATATATGTTGATACCGCCGGCGATAGAGCGTAAGAGCGTAAGAGCGTAAGAGCGTAAGAACGTAAGAGAATGTGGTAATGTGGTAATTTAAATTGCGGCTTTGCGCGAGATGAAAGGTTGAATGTGAGATTTAGCCTGACAACGGAAACCAGCAAAGCTCAGCGCGGTTTAAGCTTGGTAGTTGCACAACCTATCCCAACCGCAGAGCGGTTGAACTCTATGCACGCTCCCGGCGGGCTTATCCAATGCGAATACTTCTGCAAAGTTGACGGATGCTAGAGCGGAATGTGCTCATGCTAAAGGAATGGGATGGGAATGTGTAGGTGGGGATAGTTTTGCTTGTGTTAATTAAACATTCACAAGTAAATTCCAACTCATGAAAAAGTTATTGTTGCTGCAGGCGATGTTGATGATCTCCTGTTTTGCTTTTGCTGAAAAGCACGCCTATACCGTAATGGCCGAGTCAGGACTGTTTATGCGGGAAGGTCCTTCGCGAGACACCAAAAAAATTGGCTCTGTTCCGTTTGGCGAAGTGGTGTACCAGGAATCCCGTTCAGGAGAAACAACTGGCCTGAACTACAGTTACGAGTTTAGCCCTGAAATCGATACGACCATCATTGAAGGGATAGCAGGTCACTGGATTGCCGTTAGATACTATAATTTAAAAGGCTTCGTTTTTTCCGGCTTCGTGGTGCCAGGGATTTGGATACTGAAAGCGTCTAAAGGAGTAAATGAGGACTATCGAATACTGGAGGCCGGATATCAAAATGGTCCCATGAATTATGATCCTGCATTAAACTGGTATGCTATCACGGAACGAGAGGATAAAACTATCCTGGAAAAGGTTGACATCAGCTTCCAACTTTGGCATAGTTATGAAGATGAGGAAATGAAAGGATTCAGTGACGTCATGCCCATTAATATCCTCGTGAATGGTGAGCGGAGGTATTGCTGGCTCATCGGCACGAAAAATGAATTGCTGGATACGCTTTACCAAAAGCGAGCTTATATACAGGAAGGAGCCTACTTTCCGACTTTCGACAAAGGCATCTTTATATATCCTACTCAACAATTTACTTTTGGAATCCAACAGGGTCAATCGAGCTACTTAAAGGCTGAAGAGAAAATCACCCTGGATCCAAATTCCGGCAACGGGTATAAACGAAATTATACCATTTCAGTTGGTCGGTACCAGTTTCCAAATGGCGAGAACATGCTGGATTTGACCGATTCACTTCATGTGGATAGCTCTGCTGCTCAGCAAAGAATGTATTCCCCCCCTTTACTTCATTGGGTTGGTGACCTGAATGGCGACCTGTATGCAGATTTTATCATGTCCTCCAGTACGCCTTATGATTCGTACTCCGGAAGTAGCCTGTATGTGTTGTATCTCTCGGATGCATCTGCCGTTGGTGGATATCGTTTAGTAGCCAGGCATGAGTTGTGGTTTTATGATTTATGCTAAAATGTGAGAGGGTGAGAAAGTGAGAGGGTGAGAAGGTGAGAAGGTGAGAAGGTGAGAGAGTGAAAGGGTGAAAAGCAAAAACCATTCTTTTTAGGTTGGACGGTTGGCAAAACGTCCGTACCTGAAAAAATGAGATTTTGAACGGGTTTGAGAATGCGATCATTTTGAAAATGAAATTTTCTTATTCTGGCCAGGGCAAAGGTAGAAGTTCAGGAATGGGAATAAATTGAATTACTTTTAATGAAATTGCAATAGCTCAACGCGTTTCATTATGGATCCTATCATCTCCATCAAAAATCTGCGAAAAAACTACGGATCAAAGGAAGTGCTGAAAGGCATTTCCTTTGACGTTTACCCGGGACAGGTCATTGGGTACATCGGCCCAAACGGCGCAGGTAAAAGCACTACAGTCAAAATCCTTTGTGGCCTGCTCTCTGACTTCGAGGGTGACATCACCATCCAGGGAATGGATTTAAAAACGAGTGCGCTCAGGATCAAAAGCAGGATCGGATATATTCCGGAGTTGGCGGAATTATATGATGTGCTGACTCCGGTTGAATTCCTGAGCTTCATGGCCGCCTTGTATCAGTTGTCGCCGGAAACTGCACAAGATCGTATGACCAAAGTGCTGACTGCACTCGGACTGGGTGACGTGATCAATCAGCGAATGGATACGTTCAGCAAAGGCATGAAGCAAAAAGTATTGATTGCTTCGGGGCTCCTGCACAATCCGGACATCGTTTTCCTGGACGAGCCGCTGAGTGGGCTGGATGCTAATAGCGTGCTGATCATTAAAGACCTGATCCAACAACTGGCCTCAGAAGGCAAGACCATTTTTTATTGCAGCCACATGATGGACATCGTAGAAAAAGTCAGTGACCAAATCGTGTTGATTGATGAAGGAAAGATGGTCGCTCATGGCACGATGGCAGAACTACGATCAACCCTGGGGGATAAGAGTCTCGAACAGATTTTCGCCAGCATTACACAGCATGGATCTCTGTCCGGTGCAGCCAGTGATATCATGAGTGCCCTCAAACAGTAATCCAAGGTCTGTCATGAAAAATCCAATTAACAAATCCCTATTGTGGCTGACCTACCTCCTCTCACCCATTTACCGGTGGCTTGGAGTTGACCTCGCTCAATTAAAAGCCATCCTGGCCGCGAAACTGATCATCGATGATCGAAGAGCAACGGGACTGTACAAGGTCCGTCGACAAAACCAGACTTCCGAAACCAGTAATGCGACTTTGTTTACGATGCTGATGTCGATGCTGACCGGGCTCTTTTTGTGTGTATCCTTTATGTTGAGTGATGATGTGACGCGTATGACCCTGTATTTTGGGATGTTTGGTTTTTTGCTGGCGATGTTCCTGATCACTGATTTCAGTGACATCCTGATCGACACGAAAGACAACCTGATCATACTTCCCAAGCCAGTGTCGGGGATCACGTTTACGGTAGCACGGCTGCTACATATCTGGATTCATCTCGTCAAAATTGTGCTTCCACTGTCTTTATCGGGCTTTCTGTTTACTTTATTTTCAAGAGGAATAATGGGTGGATTCAGTTTTTATATCTGCATTTTTTTTCTGACGCTGCTCACCTTTACGTTTGTGAATGCGATTTACCTGATGATCGTAGGCCTCTTCTCACCAGGTAAATTGAACTCTATCATCTCCAGCCTCCAGATTATTTTTTCGGTGATCATGTATGCCAGTTTCCAGTTGTTACCCAGGATCATGGATCAGGCAGAGATTGAAAGCCTCGTGATGCAAAAATCATGGTGGACGTGGCTGATCCCCGCTTATTGGTTTGCACAGGCCTGGAATTTTATGTTTACCCTAAGCCTGCAAGATGATGCAGTGTTGGGTTTGTGTTTGTCCATCATCATACCCGTGGTGGGTATTTGGATGGTGGTCAGGTATTTGGCTCCCGCTTTTTTCAGAAAAATATCCCTGATCTACAGTGATGTCAGTATTCAACAGGGGAAACGAAAAAGCAAATCCGAAACAGGCCAACAGGGGATTTCATCCTTACTCGCCAGTCTGTTCGGCAAGTCGGTGATGGAGCGCGAAGCATTTCGCTTTACGTGGAAAATGACTGGCCGGGCGCGCGATTTTAAAATGAAAGTATATCCGCAAGTAGGTTATTTATTGGTCCTGCTCGTCATGTTCAGTTTTCGTTCCTGGAAGCAATTGATGTTGATCGATACTTCGTTTACTGAGATCCATGATTCCAGGATGATCATTCTGATCCTGTCGATGATTTACTTCAGTGTTTTTATTTTTATGGGGGCGGTTCTACAACTTCCCTTTTCGGAACAATTCAGATCCGGATGGATTTACTTTATCGCTCCTGTCGAAAACCCAGGCCTGATCATACGCGGAGCGATCAAAGCTTGTTTAATTAAATTTTTACTTATTCCCATCTGTTTCCTGACGATTTTTGGTTTGTCGATTTTTGGCTGGGCCATTATTCCCAACCTGATTTTTGGTTTTGGCAACCTGTTGTTGATGTGTGTGGGGTTCAGTTGGCTTGCCATGAATAAACTTCCATTTTCCATACCCCTGAAAGATCAACGAAAGGGAACTCTGACCCTTCGAAATGTCTTCATGCTCCTCATTTTGCCGGTGTTTGTATTACCTCACTATTTGTTATTCAATCATCCTGTATTCCTGCTGATACTATCGGTGATTACCTGGACCATGGGCCTGGTGGGCTTGTATTATACCAGGCACATTTCTTGGAATTACATGAAAGGAATTGAAGCGTAAGGTTTACGCGTTCTTGAGCTCGCTGATCAGTTTTTCGAGGGAAGCTTTAGCATCTCCAAACAGCATACGCGTCTTCTTGTCATAGAAGAGTTCATTTTCTATGCCGGCGTAACCTTTAGCCATCGAACGTTTCATCACAATCACGTTTTTAGCGGTATTGGCTTTGATAATGGGCATGCCATAAATCGGAGAAGATGGATCTGTTTCCGCGGCTGGATTAACAACATCATTAGCTCCGATCACAATCACCACATCGGTGTTGGGAAGCTGTGGATTGATGTCATCCATTTCCTTTAATTTATCGTAGGGCACATCGGCTTCCGCTAGGAGTACGTTCATGTGTCCCGGCATGCGTCCTGCCACCGGATGAATAGCAAAATTAACTTCCACTCCTTTGGCCTCTAATGCTTTTTCAAATTCATGACAAGTGTGTTGGGCCTGGGCTACTGCTAATCCATATCCTGGCACAATCGTGACCCGCTGAGCATAAGCACAAAGAATAGCTGCATCTGTGACGTTGATTTCGCTGATGGAAAGACCTTCTACTGATTTCCCGCTTGGTCCACTTGCGCTAAAGGCTCCGCTGATCACATTCCACAAACTTCGGTTCATCGCCTTACACATCAGGACCGTGAGGATGGTACCTGCGCTACCCACGAGGATACCACCGGTCAGCATGACCTGATTGTCATACAGGAATCCGCCAAAGGCTGCTGCAATACCGGTAAAAGAATTTAACAACGAAATGACCACTGGCATATCTGCACCACCAATGGGTAATACGAATAATACACCATAGATGATCGAAGCTCCGAACACAACCCAGATCATTCCATCGCTCCACGATCCGCTCATGGAAAGAAATACAATCAATCCCAGAATAGCGAAGATGATCGTGTTGTTGGTAACCTGCTGTACTTTGCTTCCGTAGTCTTTAACCTTGCCTTCCAGTTTTCCATACGCCACCATACTTCCGGCAAACGAAACAGTTCCGATCATCATGCTGAGAAAGATGATAAATCGTGCTCCAAATTCGGTTGGATGGTGTGTGCTCATTTCTACGATACCGATTAATGCGGCGCATGCACCTCCCATTCCGTTAAAGAGCGAAACCATTTGAGGCATGGCTGTCATTTTCACGCGGTTAGCTGCAATCCATCCGAGGATGGTACCAATGGCAATGGCTACGAAGATGTAAGGCAGATTGCTGATTCCTTCCATCATGCCTGTTTCGTGATTTACGCTTTCCTGGAATAAGATGGTGCCCACGATCGCAATGGCCATCCCCAGCGCGGCAAATAAATTTCCTTTACGTGCGGTGTCGGGTTTGGAGAGCATCTTGAGGCCCATGATAAAGGAAAGGCTTCCGAGGAGGTAGCAGATTTTCAAAATATCACTGTAGGACATATAGAGGATGGTAAGCGGTGGTCGGGAAATCAGTATTCAGTTAGCAGTCAGCAGAAACCAGTCAGTTGTAGATTGTAATTATTTCTTTTTCTTAAACATCTGGAGCATGCGGTTGGTGACCACGAAGCCACCTACGACATTGAGGGTGCCCAGGATAACGGCGAGGAAGCCGAGGACGAGCGCGAGGTAATTGTCCGGGGCAGCATGTCCCATGACGATGATGCTCCCGATAATCACCACTCCGTGAATGGCATTGGCTCCACTCATTAGCGGAGTATGCAGGATGGCCGGCACATTGCTGATCACTTCAATACCGAGAAAAACGGCCAGGAGCAGGATAAAGCAAATATCCCAGATATCAAGGGAGGTCAGAAAACCCTGAACTTCAGTCAGAAACACCATAAGTTTTACACGTTTAAAAAACAGGTGCACAAATGTAGCAAAAGGAAGCCATGCAGGTTTGCCTGGGATCAGCCTGAAATCTTAATTTATCTTACTTCAAAAAAGGACCATGGAATCGCTTCGCAAAATCAGCCTGCAGGAAAAATTCAGCCAAATCCATGACTACTGGAATCCCCGGATCGCCAGCGAACTGAATGGACAAATGATCAAGCTGGTAAAATTCCAGGGTGAATTTGTGTGGCACAAGCATGATGCCGAGGATGAAATGTTCCTGGTGGTGAAAGGGGAATTTGAAATGCATTTACGGGACCAGGTCATTTTGCTTCGGGAAAATGAATTCATCACCATTCCTCGTGGAGTGGAACATAAGCCGGTAGCTATGGAGGAAGTTTCAGTGTTGTTGTTTGAACCTGCCTCTACCCTAAATACGGGAGATACGAGAGGGACAATGACGAAGGATCATTTGGAGAGGATTTAGTCTCTGCTCCTATATCCTCGCATTATTTGCGGAGATAACTCCAGCCAACGGTGAGGTTTTCAGTCAAAATTATTTTTTCAATGATTGTTCCAATAGTTGCTTTAGCTCTGCAACTTGTTTTTTCAAATCCTCAATTTCATTTTTCAATTCCTGCACCCCGATTAAAGCCACTCCGGCCGGATCGATGGTAGAAATCGTTTTATCATCATCACCGGTTTCGAAAAGTGCGTAAAAATCCTGGGCCATGGGTCCGATATGAGACACTCCTGCTGCGTCCTTCCTGTAACTCCAACGAGTGATAGGCAGTTGCATGATCTTTTCCAGGATGAGTGCTTTATCCAAACTCGTAACATTTGTTTTCAGATTACGGTCGGATGCATTCGTCCATACGCCACCGGTGGTTAATCGGGCCGTGGTGACCGCACTATTGAATTCCAGAATATTGGCAGCGGCAGTATTGGTTCCAAAGCCCCATTTAGTTACTGACGCATTACCTAACAAAACGCTATTGCTTTGCGTAATGTCCATTCCAAAGCCAATGGCGATGGTATTGCTGAGTGTGCCTGCACTGACATCTTCCAGGTTGCCGATGATGATGTTCTGATTGCCGGTGGTCAGGGTCTGACCTGCTCTTACGCCCAGGCAAACATTATTACTTCCGGTAGTGATCGCCGGATTCGATGCATCTGTTCCGGCACCCCAACCTACATAGGTATTACTGGTACCATTGGTATTTCGCCCGGCCTGGAATCCGAGATAGGTACCAAAATCTGTATTGCTATTGTATGAAGCCTCATAGCCAACAGCAGTGTTTTGACTTCCGATCGAGTTGACAAATAAGGCTCTGCATCCCATGGCAGCGTTGGTTGAGCCGGAAACATTTTGTTTGAGCGTGTGATAACCTATCGCTGTATTGTTATTGCCATTGGTATTTGAAAAAAGACATTTACTACCCACGGCGGTATTAAACCCTACTCCGCCATTTTGATTAAACAAAGCTGAATCACCAACTGCAACGAGGTTGTGTCCCGTTCCACACCAATGTAAGGCAGCCACCCCTAATGCAACATTAGAAAAGCCGGAAGAATTGTAACGCAAAGCCATGTATCCGATGCCTGTGTTCCTGTTTCCACTCGAACTTCCCCACATGGCATCTTCTCCTAAAGCAGTATTGCCATTGCCTGTGGTATTGCCATACAATGCATTAGATCCGATGGCTACATTATCATCTCCGGAAACATTATTCGCCAACGGGGCAAGGCCCACGGCGATATTTCCGATGCCATCGACATTGTAGTAGAGGGCAGCATCTCCAATGGCTACATTATAAGAACCAACTGTATTGTTGTAAAGCGTTCGATATCCGATGGCTGTGTTATTACTTCCGGTATTTGTCGAATACATCGATTTGCTTCCTATGGCTGTATTTCTTCCATCCCCACCCATCACCGAGAATAAAGCAGAGTCCCCTACGGCTACCATGTTGTGTAAGTTGGAATTTGTATACATGGCAGAACAACCCACTGCCACATTGGAATACCCAGTGGTGTTTCCATTCAGAACAAGCGTACCAACTGCTGTGTTTTTGTTTCCGGTGGTATTATTCCACATGGCATTAGTACCTAATGCCGTATTCTCTGTACCCGTGGTATTCCAGTACAGGGCGTTCGTGCCCATTCCGATATTAAAATTGCCTGAGGTATTGTGACCCAGTGTGAATAGTCCAATGCCATTGTTAGAACTCCCATCAGTATTAGCATTTAGAGCACCTTCGCCTACGGCTACATTGTAAAGCCCAATGGTATTCGCATAGAGTGTTTTATATCCCAGGGCTACATTATAACTGCCCGTGGTGGTAGAATAAAGGGCTTTGCCACCTAATGCCACATTCCTCCCTGTGGACACATTGGAAAGATATAAGGCCGAATCACCTATGGCTATCAGGTTTGAACCAACGACATTCGTTTTTAGCGCTGCATTTCCCATGGAAATATTTCCTTTTCCCGAACTCACGCTCAGTCCACTATTTAGCCCCAGGCTGTAATTGTTGGTGAGCGGATTCCATTCACCGGCCCAGAGATTATTGATCCTGAATCGAAGGGCGTTATTATCTGTGGTTCCAATAAAATTCAGTGCCGGATTGGTGCCTGCATTTCCGGAAAGTCCCCAGGTATTCAAAGTTGTACTGAGGGCTGTCCAGGCATTTCCATTGTAGTAATAAAAACCAGGGGAAGCATTATTCTGATAAATCAATAAAGAGGTATCGGGAGAAGCAATAGCTGAACGCTGCGTCAACGTCATGCGTGGAAAAGAAACGCCAGCCGTGCTGCTTCGAATATCGAGTATCGCACTGGCATGAGGGGTGGTCGTACCAATGCCAATTTTCCCCGAGGGTGTAATGGTCATTTTCGCTGTACCATTATTTGTAAATAAAAGAAGCGGATGATTAGATAAGGTGCCCAGCCATCCACCTGCATTATCTGCATACGTTCCCAGGGTGGCAGCAGCTCCTCCACCCACATGAACCAAACCATATCCGGTATTTTCAACGTGTAGTTTGTACAATGGAGTCGTGGTGCCAATTCCTACATTTTGACTGTAACCCTTCATGCCCAATGCTAAGCCTAACAGAATGAATACCTTTTTTTTCATGTTCAGCACTTAATTTTTTGAAGCCGTTTCCATCGTGGAAGTCCACTGACTTTTTAGTGTCCGCAACTCGTTCATCAGAAAATCAATCTGTTGCTGTTGTTCGTTATTCGTCTTCTGCTGCGCGGCAATTTGTTCCTGCTGCGATTTAATAGCTTCAAGCAGCACGGGTGTCATGCGACTATAGTCCACACTTTTATATCCGGTTTCATCCGTGTACACCATTTCCGGAAAATACTTTTCCACTTCCTGGGCAGAAAAACCAATCTGGCGACGATCATCGAAGTGGAGATCTTTCCATTTTTCTTTATCCCAGTAATAATAAATACCATGAAGTTGCAACACGCTGGAAAGTGCATTGCTGATTGGGCTCAACCGGGTTTTGTATCGAATGTCAGAGCAACTCAACACTCCACAACTGGCGGTCACCGTACCGGTAAATAATCCATTGCCGACGACGTGTAATCTTTGTGTGGGGGCCGTAATTCCCACGCCTACATTACCAAATGTATCGATGACCATGCGTATCCCGGAGTTGAGAAAACCTGCCTGGTAGCCAAAAGCGAGATTAGGAGTTTCATTGAGTCCTACATTCCATTGTTTCGAAGCAGGCATGACGGTGTTTTTAAAAGAGACTGCTGCTTCTCCATTAGTGCCTGTGTTTTCGATGACAATACCTTTTGTCCATCCTCCATCATTTGACTGATTGTTGCTGACGACTAATCGTTGTGCAGGATTAGTAGTACCAATGCCCACATTCCCGCTGGAAGTTCCCACGACCATACTCCATCCTGCCCCGAGATCACCATATACACCGAGATAATCATCACTGAACATGCCTAAAAAGGATGCTGTAGTTGAATTATTGATCTTATTAAACCATGCTCCCGCAGAATTGCTGATCGAACCTCCACCGCGCAATCTCATTCTTGCTCCTACATCCAGTTTATATCCTGGTGAAGAAACACCGATACCGACGTTTCCACTCGTTTCACAGAGATAAAGACTGCCTCCATGTGGCTGAATATTGAGCTCTGCATAAGACCCGTTAGATCGTCCCTGGATTTCATTGTCATCAAAAACAATATTGGCACTGGTAGTTTCACCGATGAGCAGGTAACCTGAGTTGGGTGTATTATCCGCTTCCACTCCATTCGTGATTTGCATTTGTGTCTTTGGTGTCGCAGTTCCAATACCAACTCTTCCCATTTTAAGGATGGTAAGTGCATTGCTCCGATTGGAATTGTTTGCGCCATTTCCTACGACAAATACCGGATCAAGGAGATTCCAGGTGGTGGAGGATAAGGCAGTAGTATCATTATATCTTCCGATTACGAGGGAGGCATACGCTTTTGCTGTAGCGTTGATGCCCATGGCGGTTGAAATATTTCCAGATGCTACCGTCAGATTGCCTGTCGAAGTAGCATACGTACCAGATGCTATCGTTCCACTTCCAAAAGCAGTTGAAGTGATTCCGCTGGCGATGGAGTTAGTTCCGAATGCAACGGCTGCTTCGTTGGAAGCAGTTGTGCCATTACCTGTTGCCATTGATCTTCCTCCTGATGCAGTAGTACTCGAACCGAAAGCGGTAGCACGATCTCCTGATGCTGTTGTAAAATCTCCAAATGCAACGGAGGCACTACCAGAGGCTTTTGTGCCAAATCCCCCTGCCACTGAATAATTTCCGGTATTCACCTTATCCCATTCATCTCCAAGGGAGATTCCTGTTCGGAATGCTGCTTTGTCTGCATACCACATCATCCTTCTTCCTGATCCATTAGCGGGTGGTCCCCCGGGATTTGCAGGGAGAGAAACGGATGCTGCAAACAAAACACTGCTATCCTGCACATGAAGCATGGCAGTCGGGTAAGAAATATTGATCCCGGTTTTACCGCTTTTCAATACTGTGAAAATATTTTTCCTTGCATTATTTGCCGTACCACTGCCGATGATAAAAACCGGATCAACAGGATCCCAGACTGAAGGGCTGAAGGAAGTGGTATCATTATACTGACCAATTGCTACTGCCAGGTATGGTTTGGCAATCGTTTGAAAACCCATGGAGGTGGAAATGTCTCCCTTGGCTTTTGTGGACCATCCTAAGGCTGTTGAATTAAAGCCTGATGCAGTGGTCAATCCACCCATTGCAATCGAACGATCACCAGAAGCTTTGGATGAAAATCCTGTACTCAGGCCATAATTACCAGAAGCTATCGTATTGGAACCGAACGCCATCGAATAAAATCCTGAAGCGGTATTCTGGCTTCCAAGAGTGACCGCAGCCGTACCGGATGAAACACAGTTAGCTCCTAATGAAATAGTATATTGCCCTGTTGCAAATGTGGAGGTGCCGAAGGCGATGGACTGATCGTTAGTGGCTTGCGAGTTTAGTCCGGCAGCGATGGAACCATAACCCGAAGAAACATTTCCCAGACCAAAAGCAACACTTGCATAACCTGAAGATGTTGTTCCGTCTCCGAAGGCTACCGAAGCACTTCCGGACGCAACAGTATTGAGACCTGCAGCTAAGGAATATGTACCTATGTTTTCACGATCCCACTGAGCGGCATATACGGTTCCGGCCCGGAAAGCAGCTTTTTGTGAGTACCACATCATCCTGCTACCGCTACCCAAAACAGGGGTTGGACCAGGCAAAGCAGGTGGAATGGCATTAGCCGTAAATAAGACTGCACTGTCTTTCACGTGCAACATGGCCTGTGGTGTCAGTGTATTGATTCCCACCTTACCAATTTGTCCATTGACCTGAAATGATATCGTCATGCACAAGAGCCATAACCATCCTGCTTCGATGATGTACCGAATAGATTTCATATTAGATCGTATTGTGTTTAAAATCTCGTTGTATCATTCCAGGTAGAATTCCTTTAACAGCGTTTCGTATGGTGTATCGATTTTAATCACCACCGCCTGTGGGGCCATGGACTCTATATCAATCAGGTTATTTCCAGTTAGCAAAAGCGCAGTCTTTAAAATTTGACCGCGTTGATTCTGAAGTGTAGCGGTCATTCCTGTTGTGGCATGATAGGGAACGGAAATGCGCAGCCAATTGCCATGGTTGACTTTTTCCACCGAAAATTCAATTTGCTTAGCCATACTGGTCGCTTGTTGATGCAATACTAAGGGAGGCCTACAGCATCGCTATAGGGAACATAGGCGTTGGAAAAAGGCAATTAGAATTCGGTCGGACTCTTTGAGGCGTTGGTCAGCCTCCTTTAAGCTTCTCGAGAAATTCAGGCTTTCGCCGGCGACTGATCTCGACTTTGTGCCCCTGTTTCAATATAACGTAACCGCCGTCCAGGGTCTGGACAGATTCTACATGTTCGAGATTCACCAGGTGGGATTGATGGATACGGAAAAAATGATGTGGGACTAACAGCCCTTCAAAATCCTTCAGGGTTTTACTGATTAGGAGTGGAGGATGGTTGATAAAATAAAAGCGTGAATAATTGTTGTCTGCTTCTACGCGTAAGATGTCGCTGGTATTGAACACTAACATTTCATTAGCCGTGGAGAGCGTGATTCTTCCAGAGCTGTTGGGTCTGGTTTCTTCCCCGCGCGACTGAACAGGTGAGCATTTTTGCAAAGCATCGAATACATCTTGTGGAGAAAGTGGTTTGACGAGGTAATCCGTGGCTGCTGCCTTTAAAGCGGGCAGTGCATATTTTTCATGCGCGGTGGTAAAAATGATATGAAATTTTCTGTTTGGAAAATGTCGGATCACTTCCAGTCCGCTCATCGAAGGCATTTCCACATCCAGAAAAAGAACATCAGGTTGTAGTAGTTCAATAGCCTCAATGGCCTTTGCCGGATCATGATTACTTCCCACCACTTCGACCTGGGTGGCAAATTTCTTTTTCAGCATGGCCACCAGACCTTCTACCGCCTGCAATTCATCATCGAGCACATAACACTTAAGCATCTATTGTGAAATTAACGGGAATACGGATAATTACCGTAGTGCCTGTAGCGACATCTCCATCGTGTTTATCAATCACCTCTACTCCGCCGCGATTTAATCCGTTTTCGAGATGCCGTATGCGCTGCAATGTAATATCTGTTCCCATAGAGGTTTTATTTGAACCTGGTCCGGAACCGGAATGAAAGGTACGACCTACGCCATCATCATCTACGATAAACTCCAGTACGTCATCTGTACGTCGTACACTAATCCGAATCTGGCCATGCCCTGCTTTTTTATTGACTCCGTGCCAGATTGCATTTTCCACATACGGCTGCAAAAGCAAAGGTGGAACCCGGATCTTTCCAGCACATTGGGATCCTAAGCTTAGAATTCCACGTGGACAAGTTGTCGCGG
>JADMIO011618440.1_pt1 | contig 26265 bp, 27 predicted proteins | sample 8958161 | NCBI WGS metagenome assembly JADMIO01 (sample SAMN16585339, study PRJNA669376) | soil metagenome | isolation source: Crop rotation soil | place: USA: Cullars Rotation, Alabama | collected 2011 | reverse complement strand
CGCGACAACTTGTCCACGTGGAATTCTAAGCTTAGGATCCCAATGTGCTGGAAAGCAGACCCGCGCGGTCATGCCGGACTGGCGCCAGGAGATCACGTCGATCCGCGGCGGGGATGATTGGGCGTTCTTCGAATGGATCGGGCACGCGACGTACCACGCGCCGACACCGGACGCGCCCGGACACGGGACGGAGATCACGATGCACGGTGCGACCATCATCGAGGTCGACGACGAGGGTCTGATCACGAGCTGGCGGGACTACCTCGACCGCAAGGAACCCGAGAGCCAGATCAAGGCCGCAGTGAGGAGGGCGCGTGGAGATCAATGAACACGTCGCGGCCCTGCGCGACGAGGGCGCACGCATGGCCGACGCGATCACCGCGGTCAGCGCCTCTGCGGCGATCCCGACGTGCCCCGAGTGGACGATGCGGGATCTCGTGCTGCACACCGGAGAGGTACATCGGTGGGCGACCGCACACGTCACGGGCACCGCGGGCGAACCGGGCAGCGACGAGCAGGACTTCGTCGGCCCGCTCCCCGGCGACACCGACTTGCGGGCGTGGTTCCTCGAGGGGCACGCCGGGCTGGTGGACGCGCTCGCGAACGCACCCGCCGATCTCGAGTGTTGGACGTTCATGAAGGCACCGTCCCCGCTCGCGTTCTGGGCGCGCCGACAGTGCCACGAGACCGGCATCCATCGCGTCGACGCGGAGAGCGCGTCGCGGACGATCACCCCGTTCGAGGCTGGCGTCGCCGCCGACGGCATCGACGAGCTGCTGTCCTGCTTCATCACTCGGCGAAGCTCGAAGCTGCGAGCGGAGACCGAACGATCGCTCGCGGTGCACACCGCCGATACGAGCGACACGTGGCTCGTCCGCTTCAGCGATCACGTCGAGACGACCCGTGACCACGGCGAGGGCGACTGCACGATCCGCGGCACCGCGTCCGATCTGCACCTGTTCCTCTGGAACCGCATCGACCGCGACGCGCTCCAGGTGGAGGGCGACGCCTCCGTCCTCGACACCTGGCGCAACTCCGTCACGATCCGCTGGAGCTGACCTCCGCGTTCTCCTCTGCTTTTCAGGGAACCGCGGCTGGGGTCTGGACGGCGGGGAGGACGTCGCGCGCGAAGAGGCGCATGCTCGCTTCGGCTTCGGCTCGTGGGAGCCCGGCGAAGCGGAAGCAACACGTGAGGTCGTGGTCGCCGACGACCTCTCGACGCGCTCGCAGCCGTTCGACGATCTGATCCGGCGTTCCCCACACGTTCACGTCCAGGTACATCGAGCAGAGCTTCTCGAGCCCGACGGCTTTCAAGAGGTCGACGGCGCTGCCGTAGGACTCGTAGCCCTTCGCCTCCTTGAGGTGGTCGCTCTCGAGCTCGTAGTGCTGCATCACGCTCGTGAGGTAGCCGGCGATGTACCGATGGGCCATGTCCTCGGCCTTGGCTGCATCCTCGCTGCAGTACACGAAGTCACAGATGACGGGCGGTCCGGGCTCATGGCCCTGCACGGTCTCGAATCGTTCCTTGTACGTGTTGATCGCGGCCGCCTGGTCGGTCCACGGCCGCTGACTGAAGGCGACCATGCGGGCGCCGAGGTCCGCGGCGGCGAGCACCGAGTCGGGTGACATCGCGACGCAGTACACCCGCCCGTCGAACGAGCGCGCCGGCGCGGGTCGGATCGCCGTGCGGGGCTGAGGGAAGTACGGGCCGTCGCCTTCGATGTAGCCAGACTCGAGCGCGGCCAGGATCATCGGCGCCGCCTCGTCGAAACGGTCACGCGACTCGTCCATCGGGATTCCGAACCCGGCGTACTCGCGTCGAGCCAGGCCTCTCCCCATACCGAACAGGACACGCCCGTTCGACAGCTGATCCAGCAACGCGATCTTCTCGGCCACGCGCAGCGGGTCGTTCCACGGCAGGATCACCGCACCGGTTCCCAACAAGATCCGCGACGTGCGGGCGGCCATGTGCGCGAGCAACACCGTGTTGTCGGGGCAGAACGAGTAGTCGTTGAAGTGATGCTCGACCGGCCACAGCGCATGGAACCCGAGCTCGTCGGCCAGGACGCCGAGCTCGACCTCGTCGGCTACGACCTCCGCGTCGGAGACCTCATCCCCGTACCCCCACGACTGGAAGATCATCTGTACGCCGACTCGCATGCCGCCGAGCGTACGACGCAACGGCTTCCAGCGTGGCGGCGCTGAACAAGGCCATGAACGGGACGAGCGGGAAGTGGAAGCGCTCGTTCCCCCACAACAGGATCGGGATCCAGAACAGCGAGAGGAACGCAACCCACACCAACTGGCGCGGACCGCGCTCGCCGCGGACGAACAGGAGCACGAGGCCGACGAGCGAAAGACCCAACGCGGCGAAGAAGTACGCGTTCGCGACCCACTCGAGCCGATCGGAGCTCGGGGAGCCGATGGCCGGTCCGCCGCCGAGCGTCTGCACCGCCAACAAGCCGTCGTGGTCACTGCGGAACTCGATCCGGGCGCGACGTACCCACTGCAGCATCTCGCGCCCGGGATGGTGGATCACGAAGTCGATCGCCTTGCGCGTGTTCCCGGAGTTGCGCGGCACCTCGGGCAGGTACGGATCGACACAGCCGTCGTGGTCGGCGAAGCGGAAGCCGCCCTGCGCGGTCTCGTTGCGATCGAGGCACAGCGTGTCGCCGGTGTTGGTCGATGTCGGGACGAACGCGTGCATCCGGATCTCGTTGCGGATGATCCACGGCACGCTGAGCCCGATCACGACCGCCGTCGGGATGAGCGTCGCGACGAGCGACTTGCGCCAACCGGCGTGGACGGCGAGACCGGCGAAGAAGAGCCCGACAAGGAACCAGACCGAGAACGGGCGCACGAGCGTCGACACCCCGAGCACGAAGCCGAACGCCAGCAACCGATTGCGGCTCGGCAGCCCGGAGGCCCAGTCGTGATCGACGACGACGGCGAGCGACGCCATCGCGAGGAACACGAACATCGTCTCGACCTGGAGGCTCGCGACCTGGTAGATCGCGTTGGGCCACACCGCGAGGATCGCGGCCGCCACCAACCCGACGGTCGGATTGAAGAGTCGGCGTCCGATGATCCACACGCAGAACACGGTCGCGGTGGAGATGACCACGTGCATCAGTCCCGCGACGAGCATCAGGTCGTCCGTGATCGGCGTGTGCAGCGCGATCCAGAACAGGACCGCCAAGATCGCCGGGAAACCCACGGGGTAGTACGCCGAGGGCGTGTGCGTGACGTAGCTGACGTACCCACGCCCGGCGGCGATCTCGTTCCCGTAGTACCAGTACGAGTACTGGTCGCCCTGCTGCAACGGGCCGGTTGGAGGATGTCCCTTCGCGTACAGGAGCCACGCCAACCGCACGACGAACGCCACGGCGAGGACAACGATCAACCCGCGCTTGCGCGTCATGCCGGCCTCTGCAGCCCCGGCGGCGTGATGAAGACCGCCATCGGGACGCCGAGGCGCAACATCTCCTCGACGCGCCCGCGGATGTCGCGCCCGGCCTTGGGATGGATCGAGACCGCGAAGAGGTTCGAGTCGACCGCCGGGACGACGTCGCCCAAACCCTGCTCCTCGAGCAGTCCGATCACCTCCGCGCGCAGTTGTTCGAAGCGCGACCGCGCCTCTGTAGATCGCGGATCGTAGAACGCGACCTCTCGCGCTCCCGCGATGCTCCGCCACACGTCGACGTACCGGCCCGTGGCGATCTGCACGCGATCGGTCGCGTCGGCCTCCTGCACCACGCGTTGCGTCGTGGCAATGGCACCGAGACCTTCGATGACCCCGACGTGGAAGCCGCGACGATCGAGCTCGTTGAGCATGCCGTAGCCGGGTGAACCGAAGAACGCCGCGTCATCCCAGGTCAACAGGTGGGTGCCGTTGCGATCGAGGGCGGCCACGGTGCCCGGCACCACGTGTGCGAGCTCGTCGACGACGGTCGCGTCCGAGTGATCGGCACTCGGCGCGACCCACACGGATCGCGCGCTGAAGACAAGCGTCGTCGCCAGCGCCAGCACCACCGCGACCCGACTCATGGTCGCGAGCGAGCGGGCGTCGACCCGTTCCCTCGCAACGATGCTCGCAGTCCACAACACACCGACCACCATGAGCGCGGCAATCGACCACATCGACAACAACAGGTAGAACCACACCTCGCCGAAGATGCGGCTGGTCGAGATGAACGAGAGTGCGAGCGCCGTGCCCGTCACCGCATGGAGGAGCACGAGCCGCCGTTCGCGACGGCGCACGGCGACGACGACGGCTGCGAGCCACAGCACGAACAACACCGAGCCGTGCCACACGGTCGGATGCCTGCTCGGGTCGTTCTCGACGAGCAGCGCCGGATGCGCGAGCTGATCGATCGACAGATGGAACACGTCGAGATGACGCAGCACCTGCGTGATCGCCTCGGAGAAGCCGGCCGTCGTCTCTCCGGTGGGTGTGCTCGTGAAGTAGTGGATGAGCGTCGAGATGTTCCCGGGCCGATGGCGAATCTGATCGATGACCGGCGGGAGCCACAGCACGACGCCAAGCACGACTGAACCGCCCGTCCAGCGCAGCAACGAACGGCGCTCGGCCGCATCACCGTTCCGGAACCGGATCGCGATCGCGACCACCGCCAGCGCGCCGACACCCAGACAGAGCACGAGATACGGCACGTGCGTCTGCGCGCAGAAACTCGCGGCAGCCACCGCAACCGGTAACAGGACAATGTCGTCGCACAGCACCGACCAGACGGCGAGCAACACCACCAGCCACCACAGCAGTGGGAGGTACGGGTTCCAGGGCTCCGTCAGCGTCGTGACGCCGAAGGCGGTGACGAGTACCGCGAGCATCACGCCCGCACCGAGCATCAACGCGTTGCCGCCTCGTCGACGCGCGATGACGAGCACGGCGACGATCGCGATGCCATGCACGAGGACGGTGCCGGCCTGCAATCCGAATGCGCTGCTGCCGAAGAGCCGATACGTCGGCGCAAGCGCGTAGAAGCTCAACGGCCCCGGATGACTGCCCTGCGCGCCGTTGTACAGGATGCGCCCCGGGAGTCCGATCAACGGCGTGTGCGAGGTGCCGACATCGCGGACCCGCAACTCGGTCTGCGCGAGATCGAGCACTGGAGTCCACTTCGGTTCGCGGAAGCTCGTGAGGGCGATGAGCAACGGCAGGATCACCACCGCCGCGAGTGCGGCGAGCGCGACCGGCGCCGCGACACGCACCCGAGCCATTCCTGTCACCCTACGAGAGGTCAACGAACGCGCCGGAGCACCTTCAGGAGGCCGAGTCGGACCGGCGACTGGTGGTGCGAGCCGCCGTGGTCGAGGGTGTCACGATGGGCGAGGTACCACTCGTAGGACTCGATGAGCATCGACGCGTTCGAGTGCTTCGGTTCCCAACCGAGCTCAGTCCGCGCCTTCGTGACGTCGAAGTAGAGCGACTCGCCGTAGAGCAGCCAGTGGTACGGCGCGAACGGCGCGAGACCCGCGATGGCGAGGACTTTCATCCCCGCCTGCGCGGGCGCGAGCGGCAGCGAGCGGACGGTGGAGCCGGTGCCGGCGTGGTCGACAAGCGCCTGGATCGTCTCGCGCATGGTGCCGAACTCGAGAGCACCGATGTTGTACGTCGTCGGGCCCGGCCGATCGCCGGCCCGGAGGCAGGCATCGGCCAAGTCATCCGAATGCACGAGCTGGTACCGGTTGTCGCCCTTACCGAGCACGTAGACCGCCGAACCCTGCGCGACGAAGTCGAAGAGGATGGCGAAGATGCCCAGACGGCCGTGGCCGAGGATCGTGCGCGGCCGGATGATCGTGACGTCGAGGCCAGACGCCACCGCCTCGTGGCACAGCTCTTCGGCCCGCAGCTTCGCTCGGCCGTAGGCCTCGAGCGGACGGGTGGGCGACTGCTCGTCGACCGGGTTGTGCTCGGGGATGCCGAACACCGCACTCGTCGACGTGTGCACGACCTTCGCGACGCGCGCGTCGCGGGCGGCGACGAGCAGGTTCGCCGTTCCCGTGACGTTCACCGACTCGAACAGATCACGATCACGCGCCAGTGGAACCTGCGCCACGTTGTGGAACACGATGTCCGCGCCGTCACAGGCCGCCGCGATCGCGGCACGGTCGCGCACGTCGCCCTGGATGCACTCGATCGAACTGTCGACGACGTCGGCCGGACGGTTCACATCGAAGATGCGCACGCGATCGCCGCGCGCCACGGCCTGCGCCGCGAGGACGCTGCCGAAGTACCCCGCGCCTCCGGTGATGAGGACCGTGCGTCCCATCAGCGCCCGCCTTGCCAGCGGCTTCTTGCAGTAAATGGGCCACGCATGCGTGGCCCATTTACTGCAAGAACGAGGTGGGCCGCGCTCACAACGGGATTCCGTTCGCGAGGGCCGAGCGGATCGCGGCTCGCATCCCCTCGAACAAGGCGGTCGGCGGGTCGTAACCGATCTCCTTGCGCGCCCGTGAGATGTCGCAGGCGATCGTGTCCTTCAGCTCCCCGAGGACGTGCAGCGCCTGGATGTAGCGACCGCGCCCTTGGACGAATGCGTCGGCCGTCGTCGCGACACGCGCCGCCAGCTTGGGGATGCGCAGCGGCGAACGATGAGTGACCTCGAGCCCCTCCGCCGCGAGCGCGTCCTTGACCGTTGCGTACACAGCGCGCAGCTCATACGGCTCGGCATCGGCGATCCAGTAGGCCCGCCCCGGCGCCGCGCCGGCCACCTCGGCCCGCAGCATCCCGTGCACGAGGTTGCCCGTGTACACCATCGATCGCTGCTGCGCGCCGTCACCGATCAACGGGAAACGACCCTTGCGGATCGCGGTGAGGAACTGCGCCTGCCGCGCCGGCTGGTGGGGGCCGTAGAACCAAGGAGGCCGCACGATCACGGTCTGGAGGTCGCCGTGTTCGAACGTGCGCTGCACGAGTTGCTCGGCTTCCATCTTCGACTGCCCGTACCCCATGTACGGGTTGAAGGGCGAGTCCTCCGTGAAGCGATCCCATGGCGAAGGGTTGGCGCCGAAGGGCGAGTTGGACGAGACGTGCACAAACCGTTCGACCGCGGCGCGCCGGGCGCGATCGAGGGTGAGCTGCGTACCACCGACGTTGACGTCGAACATCTCGCGAACTTTGGCCTCAGGGTGGATCACGCCGGCGGCGTGGAACACCGTGGCGCCGCCGCCGATGCCGTCGAACAACCGGTCGAGGGACGACGGATCGCGCACATCACCGATGACAGGTTCGATCGAAGGGCCGATGACCGACAGCAGCGCCGCGTCGTCGTCCCCGCGAACGAGACAGCGCACACGCTCACGTTCGGCAGCGAGGGCGCGCACGAGGTTCTGCCCCAGCCATCCACTCGCGCCGGTGACCACCACGTTGGCCGCAGCCGTTCGATCGCGTTCGGTCATCGAGCGGTTGCGAGGAAGTGCTCGGCGTTACGCGTCGCGATCGTCATGATCGCCGCCTGTGGGTTGACGCCGGGGGCGTCGGGCAGGAGCGATGCGTCGTTCACGCGGAGGTTGCGGACGCCACGAATCGAACCGAAGCTGTCGGCCGCGCTGCGCCGTTTGTCCTCACCCATGCGGACCGACGACGTGAGGTGCACGGTCATCAGGTTCGAGCTGGCGCGCGTCACACCGTCCCACCACTGGTGCAATTCGTCGGTGCGCCGCACCACGCGTCCCCCGATGATCGACGGATAGAGCTCGGTGGCGCCGGCCGCGAGCAGCGACTCGCCGAGGTGGATGAGTCCACGGGCGAGGCGACTGAGGTCGCCGTCCGTGAGCCGGTATGTGACGATCGGTGCGCGTAGTCCAGGGACCGCGATGATCCGCCCGCTCGCATCGCCCCGGATCGCGGCGTAGTAGACGAACACGCGCTCCCAATCCTCGAGCGCGTCGCTGAAGTCAGCGGCCGAATCCGACAGCGCCAGCGCGATGTGGCCCTTGCGGCTCACCGATCCACCGATCGTCAGGCTCGGCGCGAACTCGGTGATGCGATGCATCGGAACGCCGGCGTGATCGATCGGGTTCGCGAACCGAGCCGCGATCTTGATCGTGGGATGCAGCTTGAGCCCGGTGCCGATCTGGCCACGGAAGCCGCTTCGTTGGAGCAGCGCGGGCGTCTGGATCGCACCAGCGCACACGAATACGTGGTCCGCGGTGATCGTGACGGGCTCGCGACCACCGTCTGGGTGCTCTCGCTCGCACAGCGCACCCACGACCCGGTCGCCCGCTCGCAGCAGCTTCACGACGCGCGTGTTCGGCTCGACGTGCGCCCCGGCGGCCACTGCTCGCGGGATCATCGTGCGCACCATCGTCTGCTTCACACCGCGGCCGTGATCGTCGAACTTGAACACCCGCGGGAACTCGACCGCTCGCCATCCGAGCTTCGCGGCGCCGCGTTCGAGCACGGCCGACGACGGTGGCGGTGCGACCGGCAATGTCGACACCGACAGCACATCCTCGACCTCGGCCGCGTATCGGTCGAGCACGTTCTCGTTGAACTCCTCGATGCGGTACTCGTCACGCCACGCGTCGACGAGATACGTCGGGAGGCGATGCCAAAGCCCGGAGTTGATCTCCGTGCTGCCGCCGACGCAGCGACCCTCCGCGTACGCCACCGGTGGTGTGCCGAGCGTGGCGCACGATCCGCGGTGTCGATACTTGAGCACCATCTCCTCGAGCGTGAAGGGCTCGACGGCATCGGGCTCGACCCACGGCCCCTCTTCGAGCACGAGCACATCGCGCCCGGCGGCTGCGAGCTTCGCCGCCGTCGTCGCGCCGCCCGCGCCCGAGCCGATGACGAGTACTTCGGTGGACTCCGCGTTCATGCGAGCTCCTGCTCGGCGAACAACACGAGCGAGCGGAAAAGGCGCACGTACTGGCGGATCTGCGGGATCGGGCTGGTGTCGAGCGTGCGCACGAGCCCCGCAGCGTCGGGGCGCATCGTGCGCGCCCAGCCGCCGAGCACCAGTGATGCAGCACCGATCGAAAGGCGGAGGTGTTCGGGCATCGCCGCGAGCGCGCCCTCGACGAACGATTCGATCTCTCCGCGTCGGCCGCGGTCAGGGGTGGTCACCAGTCGTTCGACGACTTGGCGCTCGAACCAGAGCACCCGCCGAGGTTAGTGGTGGCGCGAAGAAGGCCCCTGCTCCCACCGGCAAGGGCCTCTTCGTGCGATGTTGGTTTCTCTCAGGAAGTCCAACTCCCGCCTCGCTCTCCTGTCGTACTCCGGCTGTCAATCCGTCTAGTCCGCTCAGGCCGTGACGTGCACTGACCCGCGGCCCCCTGTTCGAGCGAACCCACATGTTCACCGCTTCGCATAGCGTCGTCGATGAGCATGGCGATCGAGTTCATCGACGAGAACGAACCGGCGGCGGCGGCGACGCTCGTCGCAGCGATCCAGAACGGCGATGTGGACGAGACAGCCCGTCGACTCCTCGAGCACGGCGCGGACATCGACTGGCTCGGCTGGGACGACCTGCGGCCGCTCGACATCGCGCGCGAGCGCGGAGACGACGACCTCTTCGCGTGGCTCCGGGATCATGGCGCGACGGGCACGCAGAGCTGATGGCCAACCGCGACCAAGCAGAACGCTGGAACACGGGAAGCGACGTCGACCACTGGGTCAACGAGCAGGGTCGACACGACGAGATGCTCTTCCCCTTCATCGAGATCCTGATGAGCGCCGCGGCGCTTCGGCCCAACGACAACGTGCTCGACATCGGATGCGGATGCGGCGCGACGACGCTCGCGGCGGCTCGGATCGTTCGACATGGGACTGCCCTCGGCGTCGATCTCTCCGGACCGATGCTGACGCGCGCTCGCGCCGGCGCAGACACCGCGGGTCTCGACAACGTGACGTTCGAGCAGGCCGACGTGCAGACCACCTCGTTCGGCGCAACAAGGTTCGACGCGGTCATCTCTCGGTTCGGCGTCATGTTCTTCGACGATCCCGTCGCGGCGTTCGCCAACGCGCACGGCGCCATGAAACCGGAGGGTCGACTCGCCTTCGTGTGTTGGCAGCCACGGGCGGCGAACGAATGGCTGCGGGTCATCGACACCGCCTTCGGTGAGGTCGTGCCGCTTCCGACTTCAGCGCAATCAGTGGCCCCGGCATGTTCGCGTTCGCCGACCCACTCGAGATCTCGCGTGTCCTGGAGGCCGCAGGGTGGGCTGAGGCCAACAGCGCCGACACCCACGTCGCGCTGCATGTCGGAGGCCGAGGAAGCGTCGATGACGCCGTCGACTTCATTCGCAGCGGCTCGATGGGACGGACGCTCCTCACTGGAGTCGATTCCGAAACGGCGTCTCGTGCGCTGGCTTCGCTCCGAGCCGCGCTCGCGCCGCATCACGACGGAGACGGGGTTCGCCTGGACGTCGCCGTGTGGCTCGTGACCGCGCGGGCGTAGCCGCTGGCTACGTTGCGCTGATGTCCACTGACGAGCGCGAGCTGACCGCGCCGGTCGATCTCTGCACGGTCGACGGCGCATCGCTGAACCCCGCGGCGCGGGGATGGTCCCGGCGGCCGCTCCACCGTGCGAATCTCGTGGGCCAGTCCGGCCGCAACAAGCGATGGGACTACTGGGCGATCCTCGCCGGCGATCTGGTGCTGTCCGCCGTCTTCTCCAACGTGGACTACATCGGGCTCGCCGACGTGTACTGGGCCGACCTCGCCACGGGCGAGACGGGTGGCCACGGCATCGCCACCGCCGGCGGCGAGGACATCGAGCTGCCCGAGCTCCCGGGCACCGCTCCGTTGCGCGTGCGACGTGACGGACTCGATCTCGACATCACGGATGACGAGCGCGGCACGCGCCTTCGGGTGGAGTGGACGGAACGCGATGGACGCGACGGTCGCCTCGATGTGTTCGTCGCCCAACCGCCGGGACACGAGTCGCTCAACGTCGTGATCCCGTGGAGTGACGACACCTTCAACTTCACGTCGAAGCACCAGGCGCGCCCCGCAACCGGTGAACTCGTGGTCGGCGAGCGACGCTGGTCGATCGGTGCCGACGGCGAGGACGCATGGGGTGTGCTCGACGTCGGACGCGGACGGTGGCCTTCGGAGATCAGCTGGAACTGGGGCGGCGGCGCCGGGCGCTGCGACGGACATGTCGTCGGGTTGCAGTTCGGCGGGAAGTGGACCGAAGGCTCGGGGTTCACGGAGAACGGTGTGATCGTCGACGGACGGCTGTCGAAGATCGGCCGCGAGCTCGCGTGGGAGTACGACTGGGACTCGCCGCTCGCGCCCTGGCGCGTCGTCGATCCCGGCGGTCAGCTGGATGTCGTGCTCACCCCGAGGTTCGACAAGCACTCGAAGGTCGCAGGTCGCAAGCGTGGCAGCGAGACCCACCAGGTCTTCGGTACGTGGTCGGGGCACGTCGTCACTGACGACGGCCTCCGCCTCGAGTTCGCCTCGCTCCAGGGCTTCGCCGAAGAAGCCCGCCAGAACTGGTGACGACGCAGGCTGGTGCATGTACCTGCGAAATTGCGTGAGTTCGGGACCCTCAGCGTCCTCTAGCAGCGCCAGAACCCCGGGCCGACGTGTCAGGAGGAGCGATCGCGGGCACACGCGCGGGTATGCGTCCTCAGGATCTGGATCCCTTGGTGCCCACCCGACCGATGGACTTCTCCCAGCGGTTCGCCGATCTCCCCAAGCACTTCGCCGCCGACGGCGACATCGTGATGAGTCACGTTCTCGCCGTGCTGTCGTCGGTGTTCCCTGATGGGGAGGACTACTTCGTCCGCGCCGTCGAGCGAGTTCAGGATCGAATCACCGATCCCGCGCTGAAGAAGGACGTCGAAGGCTTCATCGGGCAGGAAGAGATGCACGGGCGCGAGCACCGTGCGTTGAACAACCGGCTCGCGGAGCTCGGGTATCCCACGAACGCGATCGGCGCGTACGTGCGAGCGTTGTTCCGCAACCGCGAGCGCATTCACAACGAGCGACTGCATCTCGGGTTCACCGCGGCGCTCGAGCACTACACCGCCACGCTCGCCGAAACCCTGTTGACGCTCCCCCAGGCACGGGCGGCGGTCGGTCACGAAGAAGTGCGGTCGCTCCTGATGTGGCACGCGCTCGAGGAGTCCGAACACAAGGCAGTGGCGTTCGACGTCTACCGCGCCGTCGGCGGAACCGAGACGATGCGCCTCGTCACCATGTGGATCACGCACGCGCTGTTCGTGTTGGAGACGGGGATCTGGACGCTCATCTCACTCGGCCTCGACCCTGAGGCGCGCCGTCACCCGCTGCGCGTGGCGCGGAGCGCGTTGCGTCTCCGTCATTCGCCGTTCGCGTCGCCCCGCGCCGTACGGCAATTGATGCAGTACACCCATCGCGGCTTCCATCCGAACGATCGAGACACGACCGAGCTGATCGCCGAGTGGCGAAGCAACCTGTTCGGATCGCGCGGCGAACTGAACGAACTGCTGGCCGGCTGACAGTTGCGCAGGTCGCGTGGACCTGCGCAACCGGTCAGGCGATGGCGACGAGCCTCGCTCGCAACTTCGCGAGTGAGGCTTGACGACGGACGCGCACCTTTTCGTCGGTGACGCTCGCGTTCCGTCGCTCGAGCACGTCGAGTCGCTTGTTCTCGTCCGCTCGCAGCTGCGTTCGCTCGCGAGTAGGGCGCTTGGCCGCGGTGGCGACGAAGAGCTCGAACGCCTCGAGACTGCGCTCCACGCCAATCGACTTGGCGATCGCCGCGAACGACTTGCCCTCGGAACGAAGGGTGACGACTTGGTCGCCCAGGCTCGAGGACTTGGGTGCCGCTTTGCGCGGCGTCAAACGGGACGGACCTTGGCGGCCTTCGGGCCCTTCTGTCCAGCTTCGATCTGGAACTCGACCTTCTGTCCCTCGGTGAGTTCGCGGTAGCCCTGCACGTCGATGTCCGACTGATGGACGAACACGTCGCTCGAACCATCCTCAGGCGCGATGAAACCGAAACCCTTTGTGGCGTTGAACCACTTCACGGTGCCTACAGCCATTTGCTTTCTTCTTCTCCTAAAAGGGATACACACACGCAATCGGAGAAGTCACCAACGCCGGTCGCTATGTCGCGACCAGTCTGCCGCAATCGAACAGGCTACCCGATCGGGATGCGTAGCCCACATTCAGGTGACTGGAAGGCCTATGACGACGCGTCGAACGGACCCTTGCCCATCTGCTCGCGAACCGTGACCACCGTCGGGTTCGTGAGGCTGCGGCGCTGCCAGTTGGCCCCGTCGACGACGAGGGTGTGACCCGAGATGAACCGGGCGTAGGGCGAGGCGAGGAAGGTCGCGGCCCAGCCGAGCTCCTGCCTGCGACCGACGCGCATCGCCGGCTGGCATGCGTCTTTGTCCGTGGTGCGTTCGAGATTGCCTTGGATGTCCGCGGTCATGTCCTCATGGGGAAACAGCCCCGGTACGAGTCCATTGACCTGGATGCCGTAGGGACCCCATTCGACTGCCAGCGTCTCGGTCAGGTTCTTCACGCCCGCCTTGGCCGCGGCCGAGTGTGCGAAGCCAGGACCGCCGGTCCACGCGTACGAGGCACCGACGTTGATGATCGACGCGGGCGTTCCGGCCGCGAGGTGCCGGCGGGCGAACTCACGAGCGCAGAAGAACGTGCCGTTGAGCGTGATGTCGACAACGGTGCGCCACGCGTTCGGAGACATGTCCTCGGCGGGCACGGGGAAGTTGGCGGCCGCGTTGTTGACGAGGATGTCGGGCAGTCCGAACGCCGCCTCGGCCGCGTCGAACGCGTTGGCGATCTGTTCGGCATCGCGGATGTCACATGAAGTCGTGTGCACTCTCGCCCCGATCGACTCGATCGCCGACGCACCGGCATCGAGGTGGTCGTCCTTCCGACTGGCGATGACGATCGCTGCCCCGAGTCGCGCGAACTCCAGCGCGATGGCTTTGCCGAGACCAGTGCCACCACCGGTGACGAAGACTGACGAACCGCTGAAGGTTCCGGATGGCAGCGCGCTCGTGCCGACGGGCGGTGGTTCGGGAAGGCCGATCTCCGACATCTCAGCTACCCGTGTAGGTCGGGGGACGGTCTTCCGCTCGCGCCGCGCGCATCTCCGCCATGTCGTCACTTCTCGAGATGAACGTTTGATAGATCATCTCGTCAGCCATGGCGGATCGCTGTTGTGGCAGCGCGAGGTGGCGGATGACCTCACGGGCGAGCTTCACCGTGACCGCGGGCGCCGCGGCGATCTGCTCGGCGATCTCGCGCACGGTCGCGTCGAGCTGATCCTCGGGCACGACTCGACTCACGATGCCGTGCGCCAGTGCTTCGTCCGCGCTGAGCACGCGTCCGCCCAACACCATGTCGCTGACGAGGCCGTGTCCGGCGATCTGGAACAGCACTCCCATGCCACCCGTGTCAGGGATGACGCCGTACGTCACCTCGGGCAGCCGGAAGCGCGCCCCTTCTGCCGCGACGCGGATGTCGCAGAGCAGTGCCCGCTGGAACGAACCGCCGATCGTCCATCCCTTGCACGCCACGATCACCGGCGCGTCGAGATCCCACAGCTGTTGGATGCCTCGGTGTCCTCGCCGCATGAGCTCGTGATGCGAGAGGGTCACCTGTCCCCCGCCGATCGCAGCGACGTCCCGACCGGACGACCACGACTTCCCTTCGGCGCGCCAGATCACGGCACGCACCTCAGGGGTCTGCCTCAGCTCGGCGAGGATCTCCCACAGCCGTGCATCCATGTCGTCGTCGAACGCGTTGTGCTTCTCGGGGTTGTCGTTCGTGATGACGGCGATCGCGCCGTCGATGTCGAGGCGCACCTTGCTCGAAGTCATCGCGTGTTCCTACTCGATGCGCGGCTGGTACGCCGTCCCGACTCGTGCGGCTCAGGGATCCGGTGACGCAGAGGGATCGGTGACGCAGAACTCGTTGCCGTCCGAGTCGTACATCACCGGCGAGTCCGAAGCCCAGGGCAAATCCACGCGCCAACTGCGCGGCTCGATCCGGTGGGCGATGAGGGATTCGAACCCCCGACCCCCTGCGCGTCATGCAAGCCGAATGGCTATCGCTCGATGTCAGCAAGGTGACAGCGACCCCCATGACCTGCTCGTCGGCGCCATGTTCCTGTCGTTAGATGACGCCGGATACCGCTCGGGTCGCTCACTTCGTTGCTCACTAGCGCTAGCGACAGCTACACCCGGCCTCACGACATGAACTGCGCAGAGAAGCTCGTCGTTGAGAACTTGGTGAGATGTTCCGGTGAGAACTCGGCGGACGCGAGAAGGCCTCCGACCAGCGCTTTTTCGGTGTGCGTGTCGTTGTCTGCCGAATGAGCGCGTGACTTCGCGCGAGCGCGTTCTTACAGTGACAATCGACCTCGAAGGCGAACCGACGAGGCAACACAACCGCTAGACCGACCGCTGCGCCGAAGCGCAGAAGCCAAGGGCAGACGCCCAACGCTCGAGGGTGAGAAGGTCGACAGACGGCAGCGCGGCTGAAGCCCGCCCGTGCGGATCGACTCGTGGCACGCGTTCACACGGCGCTGCCCTCTTGGCTCTGGAGGCCTAATGGCTCAACCTGTCACGTCTGTCGCGCCGCTCGACTACGAGAGCGCGGCCGACTACTGCAACCTCTCTGTTCGAACGATCAAGCGCGCCGTCGCGGCTGGCTCGCTCGCACACATTCGCATCGGCTCGCGTCACGTTCGGTTCCTCGTCGAGGATCTGGACCGCTGGCTCGATCAACACCGTCGCCCCGGGCGGGCATCGTGAACGCCCCGCTCGTGGTGACGATCGCCGAGGCCGGCGAGATGCTGCGCATCAAGCGCACGAAGATGCACGAGCTCGTGTGGCAGGGCGAGATCCCGTCCGTGAAGATCGGGACGCGTCGTGTGATCGCCGTCGAAGACCTTCGGGCGTACATCGACTCTCACCGCGAAGGCGGTGATGCGGCATGAGCCCCCCGACCGCGAGACGGGGCCCGAGCACAAGCTCGAGCCCCGCAGTCACCACCGACGTTTCCCCGACGCAGCGGATCGACCCCGACAGTACCGCCCAAATCGGCGACTTCGAGCGACCGAATGACCTGAAGCATTCGCGTTGGGCCTGCTCGGCCCGATCGAATGCGACGGAGCGCTGCCCACGATGCTGCCATTGCACTGAGCGATACATGTGCGGCCACCCTGACTTCGCGCCTTGGAGGATGGCATCGTGACCGCACTCGTAAGCCCGATCCACCTCACGCAACAGGAACGGCACGAGGTTCAGGGATGGGGCGGGCCCCCATCACCAATCTTCGGCGATCGGCCCCGACCGCTGTTTCCCGTCTGCTGCCTTCCAACGTGGCAACACGATTTCGTCGACGCTCTATCCGAGGCCACACAGACGCCGCCTGATCTCGCTGGTGTACTTGTTCTCTGCTGCACCGCGGCCGCTGCGGGAGGCCGCGCTGCGGTTGAGATTCGGAGCGGTTGGCAGGAACCGTTGAACGTCTATGGCTGCGTCGCGATGCCACCCGGCTCGCGCAAGTCGGCAGTGTTCGCTGCTGCGACGGAACCACTCAGACTGGCGGAGAAGACCATGATGGAAGGCGCGCGAGCGGCCATTGTCGAGGAATCGACTCGGCGGGATATCGCCGAGCGCGAGGCACAAATCAAGGCAGTCGCTGCCAGCAAGGCGCGCGACGTACACGAACGCGACCAACTCCAAGCCGAAGCGGCACACGCCGCTGTGCTCGCTGACTCCATCACGGTGCCATCCGAACCGCGCCTCGTCGCAGACGACGCAACACCCGAGGTCATCGGCTCACTGTTGGTCGCGCAGCGCGGCCGCCTTGCCGTCATGAGTCCGGAAGGTGATGTGTTCGAAATCATGGCGGGTCGCTATACGCAGCAGAACCCGAACGTGACGATGTTTCTGAAGGCGCACGCCGGCGACATGCTGAAGGTCGACCGAAAGTCGCGGCCCGCAGAGCACGTTGACCGGCCCGCTCTAACGATCGCCACGACTGTGCAGCCGTCCGTACTTGAGTCGCTGACACGCGCGCCGGGGTTTCGCGGCCGTGGACTCCTGGCGCGGTTCCTCTGGTCGGTACCGCATTCGAACATGGGGTCGCGTCGCGTGAACGCGCCGGCCGTGACGAAGGAGATCCGAGTCGCCTACGACGAACACCTGCGCGCGCTCGTGCACACCCTCGCGGGCTATACGGACCCTGCCGTACTGCTGCTCGAGCCCGATGCGCACGAACTGATGATCCACCTCGAAACCGAACTCGAGCCTCGTCTCTCGCCCTCTGGAGATCTCGCCCACATCGCCGACTGGGCCGGCAAATATGCGGGAGCTGTCGCTCGTATCGCTGGGCTCCTCCACGTCGCAGAGCACGATCGGTCCGGATGGGAACAGCCCGTCTCGCGCTCCACGATGGAAGCTGCCAGTGACATCGGCCAGTACTTCTTGTGTCATGCCTTGGCTGCCTTCGACGTGATGGGTGCAGATCCGCTGCGCGTCGCGGCCGAGAAGGTGAGCAAATGGCTCCGCGGGCAAAAAGACGATGTCAGTCGGCGAGATGTGTACCGAGGCTTTCAACAGCTCTTTGGTCGAGCTGAGGACGTAGATCCGGTGCTGGAGCTGCTTGAGGACTTGCGGTGGATTCGGCGGCTTCCCGATCCCCCACCCAAGCCCGCCGGTGGGCACCCGCCGTCTCCTAGGTTTGCGATCCATCCGCAGGTTCGGGCGTGACGGAACTGACACAACTGACAGAACCCCTTACGACCCATGGTTGTGTCAGTTCTGTCAGTTGTGTCACGCGGCAGCGCCACCAATGGCGACACGAAACGAACCAGCTACGGGCCCGGCGATCGCCGCCCACGCCACTCGGCAACACCCGGAGCATCCTCCGCCCACGGGATCACCTCGCGAGCGAAAGACTCGAGTTCGTCATCCGTGAGAGCGTGAGCGGTCGGCCAGGAGACCGAGCTCGGCACCGGTGGCCACACCATGAACGCGCGACCGATCTTCGTGCCGCCCTGTGCGAGTCCGGACGGGATCTCGGCGCCGTGCCCGCCCCACACCTGCACGATGAGGAACCCGATCGCAATGGTAAAGGCGAACGTGTCAGGACGGTCATCGGGTGCGCTCGCTGATCTCGCTACGGAGAACTTCGTGAGCACTGGCTCGAAGTACTCGTCCCTGCAGGCCAGCCGGATGCGATGGTGCTCCGGCGGTCGGCAGTGGTCTCGAACCAGGGCGCGGTCCTCCGGTCGGCTTACCGAAGTCGAGGGCTCGTACGCCTCGAGAGCCATGGCGGTCTTCGATGCCCACGCCGCGATGTCCACCTGATCGGCTGGGGTCAGGGTGACTGCCCGACCGCGGATCATCTCGCCGAGCGTTGGTTGAACAAGCGTCTCCAGGTCGGACATCCACCCGTTGTTGCACTTCGAGCAGACCGCCCGAACGATGACGGTTGGTCCGGGCGACGGATGTTGTCGGTCGCGCTCGACGAGTCCACCTGCTTCGTACTGCAGACCCCACCTGATGTCGCCCGGCTCAAGGTCCTCGAGAATTTCGATGATCCACTGAGCGATCACGTGCTCGCGCGTTAGCGAACCGACTCTGCCGCAGAAGACGCACTGACGACTGCTCACTCAGCGACCCGTACGTCGGCAGCAGCTCAAGCCAGTCCCAGCTCTTTGATTGCTAGGCGGCGAGCGACGGCGAGGCCTTGGTCGAAGCATTCCTCGAGCAATGACGAGTCCGGGTGGGCGTTTCCGTGTGCGATGTCGTTTCTGACCTTGGCCATGGTCGCGGCGTCATGGCTCAGGTTCGTTGAAGTTGCTGCGGCTGATCTCCGTAGCCGTTCCTCAAGCGAGTACTCGGACCGTCCTCTGACCCACCGCTTCAGGAACTTCTTGGCGGCCGGGTCGGTCATCGTTTCGAGCGCGCTCTTTCTCTCGTCCTTGTAGGTGTCTACGTCCATGGGGCCTTCGCCGTGCATCCGGGAGTCGTATGCCTCAAGCGCGGCGGTGATGTCGAGATATCGGTTACGGAGCGGACGCTCAAGGTCAGTGAACGCGGAAGACATCAGCCCCCAGAACACCGCATGCTCATCGGCGAAAGTCTTCGTGCGCTGCAGAACCTGGTGGAGCGGTGCGACGCTGAGCTGACCGATCGATACGAGGGGGTCGGACAGCTGTCGGTCCGGGTGACGAAACGCGACTGTCGCTTCCTCCGGATCTACCCCTGCAGTCCACACTTCAATGCGACCTACGGCACGCTCGATCGGCTTGATGTTCTTCTTGCTCCACAACGAGACGGACCGCAAACGGGACGTTCGTGCAGCCGCTAGCTGAAGCAACATGTTGAGCGGGACGAGCCACTCGCTAAGCCAGTAGTCGAAGGTACGAGACGTTGCGCTCGAGAGGTAGACCTGCGGAATCATTTCTAAGTTCACGCCGAGGTCGAGCTCATGAACGCGCCAGTTGTAGAGCACCTCGATCGTGACGCCGTCGGCAGTCCAGGCGTGATGCCGGTCATCCAGGTCAAGTCGTGCCTGGCGCGATCGATTCGAGAGTCGCTTCTTGAAGCGGATCGGTCGCGCACCGAGCAGGAGAGCAAGGACCGGAATGTCGGCCTCGACTCGACGGAAGTACGCGTCCGATGGGTCGTCGAGCCACACGCGCGTGATCGCGGAGCCAACTTGCAACGAATGCGTCGTCGTGAGACCGATGTTCAGTCCTCCGGGTCGGCAGTTGAGCAAGGTCATGTAGCCGTGCCGGGCCACGTCACCTAAGACGATCGGGATCGGCGCGAAATGGTCTTCGGACCAGAACGATTCAGGCGGGTCCAGGAGGTCAAGCGTCGGCCGGTACGGGGGGTTCCAGGTGAGGTGTCCAGGAACCTTGCGGCGCTTGTCCTTCGGTGTCCACCACACGCCGTAGATGGATTCAGCCATGACCGCACCGCGCAATGCCGAGTCGACGCACTGGAGAGGACGCTATGTCCTGCGAGGCTTCACGGTGCTGGGCGCGACACTGGCTCGCATGTCGTGGCTTCGCTTGGACTCGTGAAGAAGGCACCTCGCCCCGATCAGCATCCCGAGCTGCTGGCCCTCCACGAGCACGCACGCAGTGCCGCCCTCGGATCGGCGCCTCGCAAGCATCATCTGGTCCCAACGTCGTACCTTCTTCGCTGGGCAAACGCAGACGACTTCGTACGCGTCACGGAGATCGATACGGGCGTAACGCGCACGCAACGCGCCCAGAAGGTGGCGCGAGAGACGGACTTCTATCGACTGGAGTCGGACGATGTCGACCCGGAAGCTGTCCCGCCGCTCTTGTTCGAGACCATGCTCGGCGCTGTCGAGGGTGCCGCGACGAGCGTCATCGGTGACCTAGTTGAGATGCCATCAGGCGCGCAGCCGCAAAGAGAACTGCCGGTTGAAAGCCTCGTGAACCTGGCTCTTTTCCTGGCGATGATGACGACGCGCGGGCAATCGTTCAGGCTGGAGATGCAGGCTCTCGCAGCGTTCGCGTTTCGTACGTCGGTAGAAGGCATCACTGAAGATGGCATCCGCACAATGCTGCGAGAACGAGGCATTGAGCCGACCGAGGAGCTCGTAGCTGACCATCGTGCATTCATCGATGGGGTGAAGGACGGCTCGATCTTCGCCGAGCCTCAGAAGGCCTCGCTGGTTGCCCAGGCTGGAGGTGCAGCGGCCGAGATTGGTGAGTACTTCCTCGAGAGGAAGTGGTTAGTGGTGCGTTGCCCTCGGGTGCTCGTGACGTGTGACGAGCCAGTGGTGATCGTCGGAGGACCAGGCGAGCCTCGCGTGCAGCGATCGGGTGTGGCGACCGCGGCGCTCATCATGTTCCCGTTGAATCCTGGCGCGTTTCTTGCCATGTGGCATCCCGATGTGCCCGACGTTGCGATGCGAGAGCTTGGCCGGCGCGTAGATGACTCGGAGACGATTGACCTCAATCGAGAAGTGATCGGCAACTCAACACGCTGGGTGTTCGAGCGCCCGGACAAGCAGGTGTCGTTGCGTCTCAAGGTTCCACCGCTGCCGGAGCTGCTGATGGGTTGGGAGCGCACGCCGGTAGTCGACAAATCCGGCCGCGAGGGAACACTCATTCGTTCGTATCGACCGACGCGTTGGGCGCAGACGCAACCTCCCCAGCCGTGGCCAGTCCCGCTGTGGTGGGACTATCTCGGGCCGCGCGAACTCAGATGAGAGCTAGGCGCGTGCTGCGGCTGCGGCAAGCCGCTTGAGCCGGGATCGTCGTGCTTGTCGTATGGCGTCCACGTCGACGGTCTCCGGGAAGGGCACGCCAACGAAGCGCGCTAGGTCAGCCGCCGGCTCGCGTTCGTCCGGCAACGTCTTCCGCGTTGTGCCGAATCGAGAGCTGAGCGTGAGCTTGATCGGCTCTCCTGTGTCGAATCTTGCAACTGGTTCGGAGTAGGGGCCCACGTAGTCGCGCAACAACCGTGTCTGCGGCAGCACTCCGGAGAGTCGATACAACGCCGCTCGTGGGTCGAGCAGCCATCCGGCTGGCGACTCACGGCCGTAGTCGTCGATAGACCCCGTGCCGGGCGGACGGGAGATCGGGCTGAGAATGTTCGCGCCGGGTCTACCGACCTGGTAGCCGGTGGTCGCTTCGATCGGCAGTTTGATGAGCGGCGAGAGGTTGCCACCGATGTCGGTCGGGTCGAACACATCGGCCGCGGTGTCGAAAGGTGAGAGGCGGGCGAGCGGAACGAAGCGGTCGCCTCCGACCGGCAACGCGCCCTGCAAAAATGGGATGTCGTTCGCGTTGTCTTCCGGTTGGAACGTGTCGGCCAGGTGCAGCGTCCAGGCGACGCGCGCCGGGTTGTCGCGGGAGAGCCGGAAGGCGAGCTGCGTGATGTGGCGAGTGAACGCGTAGAACGGGAACACCCTGCGCATCACCTGCCGCTCCCAAGGGAGCAACCGTTGGAAGTCGCCGAGCGTCTGCAGTGCGCTCGTGACTGCAGCTTCGTCGCTGTACCCCTGCGCTTTCTTCGCTAGGTAGAAGAGGTTCCGTCCGAGGTTGTCGACGAACTGATTCGCGGCGTAGCTCGATTGGATCGGGTGGTCGAGGCGTTGTGCATGCGGTCGTAGCCGTGACTGCTCGCCGAATCGTGATTCCACGATGTCGGTGAGCCGGTTCCGAGGCTCTGTTGACCGAACCGTGGAGTTGGCGAGCTCATCGGCGCCGGCCAAGTACGTCGCTTCGTCGCCGGTCATCCCGCGGCCTTGCAGCAGCCTCGGGCCGGTTCCCTCGCGGGTCATCTCGAGCCCTTCACGCCAATGGCGCAACAGATCGGCCGGGGTCACGCCCCCGGCGGCTGCCATCAAGGCGTTCCCCACGATGTTGCCCACATGCCAACGCGGTGACAGCGCCAACACTCCGGCCTTGAAGAACCGTTGCGGCGGATCGAAGAGCGTGCGCGCGGCCATCTCCCAATCACCGGCAGGCTTCCGGAACCGCGCGAATCCTTTCTCGACTGCACGTGGGACGAACGTCGTCTCCGCAGTTACTTCTTCGGGCGCGAGACGTTTGAACGGGTTCGCCGGGTCCCACGGCACGTACCCGTCGCGTTGCATCTCCGCCGCGATCTCCGCACCGGTCGCGCCTTCGGGAAGCTCGAGGCGGTCGGCTGCTTTCACGCCCATCTTCTCGGCGATGAGGCGGGCGGTCTGGTTCGACACCTGATCGCGGATCCGCTGCGCATCGAGGACCGCTTGACCCCGGTTGAACCGCGGGCCGACCGCCGTTTCCTTCACCCGTTCCGAACCGAGCCTGCGCAACCCCATCGGGGTCGTGGATGCGTCACCGACTCGCCGCATCGGCAACTTGCCGCCAGGGAAGTACGCCGGATCCGCACCACGGGCAAGCGCGTCATCCAGGGTCGTGGCGATCTCGCCCTTCACCGACTGCAACGCGTTGCGGGTCGCGTCGTCGTGAGTCGCGTCCAACAGCGTGTCGATGTGCGAAGCCGCGGTCTCACCCAACGTCAACACGTTCCGGAACCGGGCGGGCGCCTGGCCCGTGTTCAGCGTCGCGGTCGTCGTGGCAGCATCAGCACGGGACGCGAGCCGCTCCGGCGTGGGGACGGTCGACTCGCCGAACCCTTGGAGGTACCTGTCTTCGCGGGGCTGGGCGATCTGATCCCGGTACAGCTGCGCCGCCTGATCGAACCGCGACAACTCCTCGGGCGGAAGTGCACGGCGCGACAGGGCGACAGCTTTCTCCGCGGCTTCCGGGGTGATGTCGATCCTCGCCTTGTCCGAGACGCCCTGCACGAGATCGTTGAACGTCACCGGGCTCAACCGGTCCGCCAACGGCGCCAACACGGTCGGGTCGCCTGCGAGATGGCTGTAGAAGGCCCGCTGGTCGTCGGGGTTTGGGAGCAGCTCGTCGAGCTTCTGGTACGCGGACACCACCGGACGCGTGAGCTCGGCTTGTTGTTGCTGCGCGCCGAACATCGCCTGGCGCAGCGGTTCGGTGCGGCCGGTGACCATGAGGGAGTCGCCAAGATTGCGCAACTGTTGACCGGCCGGCGTCTCTGCAACCCGCGTCGCTACTGGCGACAGCAACGACCGAGCGCCGGACGAAAGGAGGCGATATGGGGCCGCCGGAGCTCCAGCCGCGTCGGCACCCAACGTGGACAGCTGTTCCAACCGCGACGCCGCGTTCAACAACCCGGGTCGTGTTGCGGTCTCCGCTGCTACCTCCGAAGGTGCAGCGAACCGAGATGAGCGCGCCGCTTGCGTCGCGCCCTCAACACCGGCAGCTTCCGCTCCCGACGCGGCGGTGAGGGCTTTCGACAAGCCACCGGATACGAGGGTCGCGTTTCCGACATCTTCGAGGAGCTTCGGCGCTAGCTGGCCCTGCTGGTACGCATCGACGAGGCGCGACGGGTGGCGCACGTCGCCGAGCGTGTTCACCGCCGACTGACGGAACTGCTCCAACACCGGAAAATAGTCGCCAAGGTTCGACCCGAAATCGTTCGAGAACCCCTCACCGTTGCCGGTCGCCTCCTTGACCGCATCCGCGCCGAGACGCGCGAAGCCGACCGGCACCTGCGCGACCCCACCCGCGAACTTCACGAGCCCGGCCGGCAACTCCTTGACGACATCGAGCGCGCCGGAGACGTTGTCCCAGAACCCTCCGTCGTTCTGTCGCGCAGGCTGGTCCCTGTCGGTGGCGATGTTCTCCCAGTACGACCCTGTCGCCATGGCCCTATTGAACCCAGGCCTTGAGACAGCGCTTTGGGACGGTCGCGTCTACTCGTCGCGCACCACACGCACAGCCACGCCATGCGAGTTGGAACGCTCCCATCCGCTCACGGTTTTCGCGAGTTCTTCGAGGTGCTTGCCGATCTCGTGAAGGCCTTGCTGCCCAACGCTGAGCCTGTTCTTGAGGACTGCAAGGTCGAGCACGATCGTGTCCTCGTACTGGCGCGCTACCCCATTGCCGTCCGGTTCGCCGGTGTAACTGACTTCGGCGGTGTACACGTCCGGCAGTTTGGCTTGTTCGCGGTGCGGGGCGCTGTCGAACAACGCTGAGATGCGACGGCCCGGCGTCAGCATCGGGATCCCTTGGGTGAACATCTTCATCGTCGTAACGCCGTAGCCAGTGTCGTCGAATGTGGATGCGAGCGGGGGGTTGAACTTGAACCGCACGTCGCGAGCCATCGTGCGGCCCTGATTGCACACTTCGACGAACACGAATCCGTGGAGCCGCTCACCGTCGAGGTCGACGACGACAAATGGCCGTTCGATCGCCTCGCGGGCGCTGGCGGCCTCGTCAAGCTGAGCCTCGAGCGCGCGCACCTGATCCGCAGCCGCGTCGGCCTGCGCTTTCGACGCCGCCGCGATCCGGTTCGTGACGAACGCGTAGAACCCGGTGATCCACGCGAGGGCTGAGCTGATCGTCAGTCCTGCGGCGGCAAAGAGTCCCTGGGCCTCCGCTGCAAGATCCTGGGTTGAGTTCGTCTTGCGCGACCCGATCTGAATTGCCAGGACCCACGCGAAGAGCACAGCGGCGGCGTTGACCACGGCGATTGCCGCAACCAGCCACTTCAAACGAGCCCCGCCAGACTGCTCCTTCATGGCGTCCACCGTACGCATGGCGGAGGGTACCCGAGCAGACTGTCGCCGTGGACACGTCCTCTTGGTGGTCAGGGTTCGCCGGTGCCCTGATAGGCGGCCTACTCGCGGGTGCAGCTGCCATGTACGCCGGGTGGCGCCAACGCGTCGCCGATGACAAAGCACGGCGACAGGAGTCGGTTGAGGTCGGCGTGCTTGGCCTCGTCGGGGCCGCGTTCGAAGTAGTCACAGAGACACAGCGGCTCGCTCAGTCGACCTTCCTTCGCCCGAAGGATCTCGTCATCCGAATGGCAGAGGCCGGACGAACAGCGGTCGAGGCGTACACACGCATCGCCATGGCAGCGGAACCCGATCTCATTCCGCTCGCCTACGAATGCGTGCGCTTGATCCAGCGCGTGAGCACCGAGATGAGTGCACCGAATATCGACGACCTAATCGTCGATCTCGGCCGGTCAGCCAAGGCACTCCGCAACGCCGCTCGCATCGGCGCCCCGTTCCCCGATCCAGGCGACGCCCTCGCAACCGAGTAGCCGTTCGTGCCAGCCCAAAAATTGGCGCAGCGAAGTGACCTACTCCCCCGGGTGGGAACCCTTCTGGGGGTTGGGGGTGGGTACGGCCTCGACCATGGCCGGCGACACGACGATCCCGAACGACCGCGCCGCTCGAACCGACTGCACGCGGCGAGGTTGCACGTTCGCGAACGGCCGAGATTTGCGAGCGGGGGCTGTTCTGGTTCCTTCTCGTGTTGTGGTGATGTGTTGTGTTGTCGCACCCCGTAGGGGTTGGAGCGTTGGTGGTCACTGTGTTTGCAGTGTGTTACGTGATCGGTGGGTGTCGCCGCGTTCTACGGTCTCGGCGTGGTGCGAAAGCTGACGTACTCCGTTCCTGAGGCGGCCGAGGCGATCGGAATCTCGCCTTGGACCTATTACCGCAAGGCGGCCGAGGGAGCGCTGCCGGTGCGCAAGGTCGGTCGGCGCCAGGTCGTGCCGATCAAGCTGCTTGAGGAGTGGGTAGAGGGACGAGCCTCCGGCCCTCCGAGGGACGCGAAGACGGAGCGCTAACCCGCCGGGGTGTAGTCGGCGACGGTCTTCGCTGCTGCTTCCTGCTTTCCAGCACAGTGGGATCCGAAGCTTGGAATTCACGTGACTTGAAGTCGCGGC
>JADMIO010549047.1_pt1 | contig 26266 bp, 24 predicted proteins | sample 8958161 | NCBI WGS metagenome assembly JADMIO01 (sample SAMN16585339, study PRJNA669376) | soil metagenome | isolation source: Crop rotation soil | place: USA: Cullars Rotation, Alabama | collected 2011 | reverse complement strand
GATCGGCTCGTAGGTGACCAGCGTGTTGCTGATGTCGCCGACGACCGCCGTGCCCGCGGCGATCGCTTCGCTGATGCCGCGCTCGACCGCGTCGAGGATCTCCGGCGCCCGCGGATCGGGCCGCTCGCGCCGCGCCGCCATCACGCCGCGGATCCAGGTCACGAACGCCGACGACGGCGGCACCTCGTCGTGCAGGTAGGAGAGCTCGAGATGCGTGTGCGCGTTCACCAGCCCTGGGAGAATCGCCACCTCGCCGAGGTTCACGGCCCGCACGCCGTCGCTCTGCGCGCGATGGCCGACGGCGACGATGCGGTCGCGCTCGACGGCGACCCAGCCGTCGCGAATCGGCGGGCTGTTGATCGGCAGGACCCAGCGGGCGTGATACCGGATCAAGTCAGGCGGGGGGAAACGACGCGCAGCTGCTTGCCCGCGCGGCTGCGCGCCTCGTAGCCGGCGAGCTCCTCCGGCATGCTGGTGTCGCCCTCGGCGCGCGCGGTCGCGAGCTCGAGCATGCGCGGCACCGCGCGTTCGCGGCAGATCGGATCGCCGAGGATCTCGTAGTGCATCGAGCGCCGCTTCGGCACGAAGCCGGCGTCTTCGACGTTGCGGACGATCTCGACCTCGTCCATGCAGTAGCTGGCGCCGGCGGCGCGCACGACGTTCTCTTCGATCATCACGCTGCCCATGTCGTTGGCGCCGTAGGCCAGGCTCAACTGCCCCACCTTGCCGCCCTGGGTCACCCAGGACGCCTGCAGGTTGTCGAAGTTGTCGAGCACGAGCCGCGCGATCGCCAGCGTGCGCAGGTAGTCGATGCCGGTCGCCTCGGCGCCCGCGAGCTCGGTGTGATCGGGTTGATAGCTCCAGGTGATGAACGCGGTGAACCCGCCGGTCTCGTCCTGCAGGTCGCGCAGCCGCATCAGGTGCTCGATTCGCTCGGCGTCGGTCTCGACCGTGCCGTACATCATCGTCGCCGTGGTGCGCAGGCCGGCGCGGTGCGCGTGGCGCATCACGTCCAGCCATTCGTCGGCGGTCGCCTTGCCGTAGCAGTGCAGGATCCGGCGCACGCGATCGACGAGGATCTCCGCGCCGCCGCCCGGAATGCTGTCGAGCCCGGCGGCGATCAGCCGATCGATGACCGCCGGCACCGGCAGCTGCGACAGCCGCGAGAGATGAATCACCTCGGGCGGGGACAGCGCGTGCAGCTTGAAATCCGGGTAGCGCGTCTTGACCGCGCGGAACAGATCCTCGTACCACTTCAGCGGCAGGTCGGGATTGTGGCCGCCTTGCAGCAGCAGCTGCACGCCGCCGACGGCGATCGTCTCGTCGATCTTGCGGAACAGCTCGTCGAACCCGAGCACGTAGCCCTCGGGCGAGCCGACCTCGCGGTAGAAGGCGCAGAACGTGCACTTCGCGACGCACACGTTCGTGTAGTTGACGTTGCGATCGATGATGTAAGTGACGATGCCGTCGGGATGCTTACGCGCGCGCACGCCGTCGGCCAGGCGGCCGAGCAGCGCGGTCGGCGCGTCGCGGTACAGCGTCAACGCGTCGGCGGCGCCGAGGCGCTCGCCGCGGTCGACTTGGTCAGCCAGCTCCGTGATGCTCGGCATTGTAGATGCGAAGTTCCCCGTCGAACGACACGAGCGCAAGCTCCGCGGCGTACCGATAGAAGGTGGTCAGCCCCTCGAGCTCGGCCCCGCCCAGAAAGTACCGAATATTATCGCGTAGATAGCGGCCGCCGGCCACCTGACGGTCCGGCTCGCCCTCGAAGTACTCGCGCGCGACGTCTTCCGCGTGCGCCAGCCCCGCGTCGCGCGCGCGCTGCAGCAGCGCGACTTCGTCGGGGGTGACCGCGCGCGGCCATCCGGTCCAGCAGGCGTAGACGAACGGCAACCCGGTCGACGCCGTCCACAGCTCGCCGAGATCGAGCTTCGCCGCACCGGCCGCCGCGTGATCGACGAACAGCGCGTAGTCGCCGATCAGCAGCGCCGCGTCGGCGGCATCGAGCATCGTCTCGAGGTCCGGCGGCATCGCCTTCGCCTCCGGCGTCACGCCGTACAGCCGGCGCAGCAGCACGGTGGCGAGCGCGACCGAGGTTCGCGACGTCGCGTCCATGGCGATGCTGCGGATGTCGCGCGGGTCGCGCCGCGTGTAGATCGCCACCGACGCGACCGGCCCACACGACACCACGCCCGCGCCGGGCACGATGCCGTAGGGACTCGGGCCGCGCAGGTACTCGATCGACGGAATCAAGCCGACGTCGATCTCGTGCGCGTGCAGCAGCCGCGCGCATTCGGCGGGCACGTCATAGCGGATCTGAAATCGCGCCTCGCGATCGAGACCGTAGACCAGCGGACGGGCATTGAGATAGCCCACGGCGCCGAGCCGGACAACGTTCCCCGGCGTCATCCGGCGACGATGTCGAAGCGGCCGTTGCGTTCGACAGGCTCGAAAGCGGCGGCGCGGATGTTGCGCCGGATCTCTTCGAGCGGCGACCGGCGCTTTCCTTCCGACTGATCGTCGACCGCCGACACCCCGTCCACATCGTCGGCGCCGACGGTCAGCGCGACCTGCGCCAGCTTCGGACCGTAGCGCAGCCAGTCGACCTGGATCGAGGCGATGTTGTCGCAAACGATCCGCGCCAGCGCGACGCGCTTCACGTCGTCGTAACCCGTGGTCGGGGCGGCGGGGTTGGCGCGGCGCGCCAACGGCGCGAACGCGCGGACCACGGCCACGTCCCGCTGCAGCGCGTTGATCGTCTTCAGCATGGCGAGCGCGTCGGACGCCGGCGCTTGATCGACCGTCAGCCGCGCGAGCGCGAGGCCGGCGATGTTCACCTCCTCGATCGAGCGGCGCGCGTCCTGCAGGCGGTCGAACGGCGCTTCGGCGACGAGCTCCAATCCCGCGGCGTGCAGCTCCTCGAGCAGCGCGCGCAGCGTCACGCCCTCCACCGCCGACAGCCGTTCGAGGTCGGCGAGCGAGAACCCGGACAGCGGCACGCCCCGCGAAACCGCCGCGACCTCGCGCACGCGCGCGACCGCGCTCGACCGATCCGCAGGCGTGCCCACGATGCGAACCTCGCCCGCGGCCGGCGGCCACGCCGTGTCCGCGCCGGCCTCCGCCTTCACGTCCGCGACGCGGACGAACGTGGTCCGCGCGCCGTGACGCGCGCGGCGCAGGTCGTCGGCGATCGAGCCGAGCGTGAGAATGTCGTGGGAGGCGGCGAGGGCGGAGAGCTCCTGCTCCGAAACCGGCATGGTCGGCGGCACGAACGACGAGCTTACGCCACCGCCGGTCCGAACAACAAGCCGATGACAACCGCGATCGCGACCGCCAGCGCGAGGCCGAGCGCGCAGACGGCGATCGCGCGCATCGTGCTGCGATAATCCAGCGCCTGCCGGACGCCGACGACCATCGCCGCCAGCATCCACAGCCCGGTGACGACGAACACCGGGATCGTCGCCGCGGACATGATGCCGAGAACCCGCAAGAGCCCGGGCGCCGCCGCGAAGCCGATCGTGCGCAGCAGCTGGCCCGCGTCGACGCGCGTCTGCGGCTCCGGCAGCAGCCGTCCACCCACCTGCAGGACGACCAGCGCCCACGCCGCCCACGCGACCAGCGAGAGGATCGCGATGAATACCATTCCCTGCCACGTCGTGCCGCCAAGGCCGCGCGAGCCGAGGCCGGCCGCGAGGCTGGACAGCAGGACGACACCCATCGCCTGCGACGTCGCGGACGCGTCGGCTTCGACCTCTTCGTAGATGGTGGCGTCCAGCGCCAGCGCGCCGATCAGGCGCTGCGTGAAGCTGTTTCCGGCAGTGGTGGTGGTCATGCGTTGTCGCTATGCAAGAGCTACTCCGCGCGCCCGTCCAGCACCGCGTAGATGCGAGTGACGCCGGCCGGCGGCACGCCCGGGCCGGCGATTGACGTGTAGTGCGCCTTGTGCGCCGTCATGTCGATGCGCCGAGCCGCCTCGGCCGCAGGCACGCCGTCGTTGTGGAGCTTGGTCGCCTGCTGCCAGATGTCGCGCAGGTAGGCCTGAAACCAATCGATCCGCTCCTTGCCTTTGAACGGTTCGCCATGGCCGGGAATCACGTCGACGAAATCCAGCGCGCGCAGCTTGTCCAGCGCCGCCGGCCAGTCGTTGACGTAGCCGTCGACCAGGTTGGCGACCTGGTTGACCAGCAGATCGCCCGAGCAGAGCACGCGCTCCTTCGGCAGGTAGACGACCACGTCGCCGGCGGTGTGGCCGCGGCCGAAGTGCAGCAGCTGGATCTCGCGATCGCCCCGGTAGATCGTCACGCGATCGTTCATCGTGAGGTTGGGCGGCGTCGGCTTGGTCTGGCGGACCTGATCGAAGAACGTCTGCTGGCCGCGCACCTGCTGCTCGAGCCGCGTCTTCGCCGCGGCGTCGGTCTCGGCGGCCGCGCGCTTCGTGTTCTCCTCGATCTGGCGAGGCAGGCCGGCCAGCAGATCCGCGAACATCCCCTTCTGCAGGATGTCGCCGGCCAGTCGCTTCCGCGTGTACTCGTGGCCGATGATGTCGGCGATCGGCGCGAAGATCTGGTTGCCGTTGGCGTGGTCGTAGTGGAAGTGCGTGTCGACCAGCAGCCGCACCGGCTTGTCGGTGATCGTCTTGAGATCGCGCAGCAGCGCGCGCCCGGACTCCGGCGTCATGTGCGAATCGACGACGATCACGTCGTCCTGGTTGACGATTACCGCGGAGTTCGATCCGGCGTTGCTCGTCGCCGTGCCGACCGCGCTGTAGACGCCCGGCGCGATCTGCGTGAAGGTGTTGGACAGCGCCGCCGGCGCTTGTGCGGCGAACGCCGCAGCAGCGAGCGCAACCGCCGCCAGCAGAACCAGGACCCGGACACGCGTCATATGTGCTCTCCTGTCGGTGAAACGCGACCATTGTCTCCCAAGTGCTGGCACCCGACATGCACTGCCGCCGGCGGAGGTTCGCATGGCATCGGTCCCGTCGCTGCGGCACCATCTTGTCGAGGAACTGAACGACCTACTGGACGCCGAACGGCAGCTGACGGAGGCGCTCCCGCAGATGGCCCAGCGAGCGGAGCGGCGGGAGTTGAAGGCCGCATTCCGTTCGCATCTCGCGGAGACCCGGCAGCACGTGCAGCGGGCGGCCGACGCGCTGCGGCTGCTCGGTGAGAAAGCGTCGGGCAAGACCTGCGAGGCGATGAAGGGCCTTTTGGAAGAAGGTCAGGAGCTGATGGACGGCGCCGACGGCGGCGCGTTGCGCGACGCGATGATGATCACCGCCGCGCAGAAGGTCGAGCATTACGAGATCGCGACCTACGGCACGGCTCGGACCTACGCGCAGGTGCTCGGCGAAAAAGGGGTCGCCAGACTCCTCGCGCAGACGTTGAAGGATGAAAAAGCCGCCGACCGCAAGCTCACCCGAATCGCCGAGGCCGCGGTCAACCGACGCGCCGCGGAAGAGTGGCACGAAGCGGTCGGCGTGCTGGAGCAGGGTGCCAAGTGGATCGGTTCAGCGGTCGGCCGCGTCCTGCCGCGGGCCCAGGCCGCGGATCGCACCCGCGGGCGCACGGGTGCCAGGCGCGGCGCGCGCAGGCCGGCGGGCCGCAAGAAATAGCCGACCGCCGGCGGGCGGAGCAGGAACCGAATGCGCTACGGCTTCGGCGCAACGCGCGCCCAGACCGCCGCGGCTCTCGCCGCCGCGGCTTCGGTCGTGGCGACCCGCGCCGGCCAGCTGCGCGTGTAGCCTTCCGAGGCCCACTTGCGGGTCGCGTCGATCCCCATCTTCCCGCCGTACGCCGGCAGATCCGCCGCATCGTCGAGATCGTCGACGGGCCCTTTCGTCATCTGCACGTCGCGCAGCGGATCCATGTGCGTGCCGACGATCCACGCGACCTGTCCAGGGTCGTGCACGTCGACGTCTTTGTCGACCACGACGATCACCTTGGAGAACATCAACTGCCCGAGCCCCCAGAAGGCGTTCATGATCTTCCGCGCGTGGCCCGGATAGCGCTTGTCGATCGACACGAGGACGAGGTTGTGGAAGATGCCCTCGGGCGGAAAGTGCATGTCGACGATCTCGGGCAGCGTCTTGCGAATCATCGGCAGGAAGATCCGCTCGCTGGCGAGGCCGAGATAGGCGTCCTCCATCGGCGGCACGCCGACGACGGTCGTGAGATAGATCGGCTTCCTGCGGCGCGTGATGCAGGTGAGGTGGAACACCGGGAAGTCGTCCGGCTGCGAGTAGAGGCCGGTGTGATCGCCGAACGGCCCCTCGCGCCGCCGCTCCCCCGGCTCGACGTAGCCTTCGAGCACGATGTGCGAGCTGGCGGGCACTTCGAGATCGACGGTCACGCACTTCACCAGATCGATGCGGCGCCGCGACAGAAATCCCGCGAGCAGCAGCTCGTCGAGCCCCTCGGGCATCGGCGCGGTCGCGCAGTACGGCAGCACGGGCTCCGCGCTCAGCGCGACGGCGACGTCGAGGCGGCGACCGAGCCGCTCCGCGACGCGGTAGTGCTGCGCGCCTCCCTTGTGCCGCTGCCAGTGCATGCCGGTGGTCCGGCCGTCGAACACCTGCATACGGTAGGTGCCGATGTTGCGCATGCCGGTCTCGGGATCCTTCGTGAAGACGAGCGGGAAGGTGATGTAACGGCCGCCATCGTCGGGCCAGCACTTCAGGATCGGGAGATCGTCCAGCGTGCCGTCGCGCTGAACGATTTCCTGGCAGGAGGCGTCCTTGACGGTGCGCGGCATCAGGTCGCGCAGCCGGCCGACCATCGGCAGCATCTTGAGCGCGTCCATGATGCCGGCCGGCATCTGCGGCGTCATCAGCTCGTCGATCTCGGCGGCGAGATCGTCGAGCGTCTTCACGCCGAGCGCCAGGCACATCCGCTCCTCCGATCCGTAGACGTTGGCGGCGACCGGCATCTCGAAGCCGGTCGGCTTCTCGAACAACAGCGCCGGCCCGCCGCCCGGCGACTTGCACGCGCGATCGGTCACGGCCGCGATCTCGAGATCGGGGCTCACCGGCTCGGCGATCCGCGCGAGCAGCTTGCGTTTGTCGAGGTCCGCCAGAAAGTCGTTCAGGTCGGGGTACATGGACAGCTTTTCACGAAGAGTGAAGAACGCGAAGGGCACGAAGATTCTTGATCAGCATTCCTTCGGGCTCGTCGTTTTCTGCCGTTCATCGTGATGAACCGTAATCTCCATCTGCTCGGCGATCTGCTGCGCGAGCACGAGCGCGCGGCGGCCCTGCTCGCCGGTCACCAGCGGCGGTCGCTTGGCGCGGACGGCGTCAACGAAGTCGGCCAGCTCGCGCAGCAGCGGCTCTTCGTTCGCGACCGGCAGCTCGCCGCCCTGGATCGACGGCATCGGGCCGCTGCCCTTCTCGAGCCGCCACACCTCGACCTTCTGCGCGGCGTAGTCGATCGACAGGTAGGCCGCGGGCTGGAAAAAACGGATCTTGCGCACGCGATCGCGGCTGATTCGGCTGGCGGTGAGGTTGGCGATGCAGCCGTTGGTGAAGCGCAGGCGAACGTTCGCGATGTCGACGCGCGGCGTCAAAACCGGCACGCCGACCGCTTCGACCGATTCGACCTCGGCGCGCACGATCGACAGAACGACGTCCAGATCGTGAATCATCAGATCGAAGACGACGTCGATGTCGAGGCTCCGCTCGGGAAAGGTCCCGAGGCGGTGCACTTCGATGAAGCGCGGATCGAGGAGCAGCGGCGTCGCCGCCACGACCGCGGGGTTGAACCGCTCCGTCTGGCCGACCGCGAGCACCGCCCCGCTGTCGCGCGCCGCGGCGATCAGCGCATCGGCTTCCGCGGCGCTGCGGGCCAGCGGCTTCTCCACCAGCGCCGACACGCCGGCGCGCAGGAACGCGGTGCCAATCGCGGCGTGCAGCTCGGTCGGCACCGCGATCGCCACGGCGTCGACGCGGTCGATCACGTCGCGATAGTCGAAAGCGGCGGTCGTGCGGTTCGCGGCGGCGATCTCTTCGGCGCGCGCGCGATTGACGTCCACGACCGCCACCAGCTCGACGCCGGCCATCGCGCCGAGAATGCGCGCGTGATGCTTGCCGAGATGGCCGACGCCGACGACGGCGACCCGCACCGGCATTAGCCGCGGCCCACGATCGCGATGCCCGCCGCGTCGGCCGCCCGGGCGATTGCCTCGCCGTCGATCATCAGCGTCTTCCCCGCGTCGACCGACAGCACGGTCGCGCCCGCGGCGCGCATCGCCTCGATCGTCGAGACGCCGACCACCGGCACGTCGAAGCGCATGTCCTGCTTCGGCTTGGCGACCTTGACCACGCAGGTCCCCGCGCCGGCGAGCTGCCCGGCGCGCGCGATCACGGCGTCGGTCCCTTCCATCGCTTCGACCGCCACCACGGCCGACGATTTGACCACCACGGTCTGCCCGATGTCCATGCCGGCGATGGTGTCGGCGACGCGGTAGCCGAACTCGAGGTCGGCGCGCTCGGCGTCGCTCGGCGCGCGGCGCGTCAGCGTGCCCGGCCGCGCCATCAGCGGCCCGAGGAAGGCGGTCGAATCCAGCAGCTCGATGCCGTGCGTGCGGAGCACGTCGGCGACGCCGGAGATCAGCGCGTCGGTGTTCTTGGCCTTCAGCCGCATCAACACGCCGAGCAGCATCATGTCGGGCACGATGTCGGCGAAGAGCTTGGTGTGCTTGACCTGCCCGGCCATCACCGCTTGGGTGACGCCCGCGTCCTTCAACAGCGAGACGCACTTGCCGAGCTGCCCGAGGGAGATCCAGTGGACGGCCGCGGCCGGCGGGCGCGCGGCCGCGTCGACCAGCTCGGGGAAGGTTTCTTCTTTGAGCGCCACGACGGTCACGTCGTGGCCGGCGCCGCGCGCCGCGTCGAGGACGAGGAAGGGAAAGCGTCCGTTGCCGGCAATCAGCCCTAGCTTCACGCGCCGGGCGTCACTCCTCCGCCAGCACTTCTTCGGCGCGCCGCGACGGCCGCCGCAGGATCACGCCGCGCTGCGAGGTGCGGATGAACTCCAGCAGGTACTGGACGTCGGCGCAGGCGAGCGATCGATCGCGCTCGATCTGCTGCAGCGCGCTGGTCGTGTTCAGCTTCGACTGCAGCAGGTAGCGGAAGGATCGCTTCAACTTGGTGATCACGTCCGCCGGGAAGCCGCGCCGCACCAGGCCGATGGTGTTGGCGCCGAAGATCCGCGCCGGGCGGCTGCCGACCGTGCGCGCGAACGGCAGCGCGTCCTTGGTCACCACCGAGTAGCCGCCGATGAAGGCGTGCCGGCCGACGCGGCAGAACTGGTGGACGCCCGATCCGGCGCTGATGTTGGCGAAGTCCTCCACCGTGACGTGGCCGCCGAGCGTCGCCATGTTGCCGAAGATGGTGTTGTTGCCGACGTGGCAGTCGTGGGCGACGTGCACGTAGGCCATGAACACGTTGCGATCGCCGATCGTGGTCACGCCGCCGCCGCCGCGCGTGCCGCGGTGGATGGTGACGAACTCGCGGAAGATGTTGCGCCGGCCGACGATCAGCCGCGTCTCCTCGCCCTGGAACTTGAGGTCCTGGGGATTCTGGCCGATCGATGCGAACGGGTAGATCTCGCAGTCTTCGCCGATCTCGGTCCAGCCGTCGACGACCGCGGAGGCGCCGACGCGGGTGTTGGCGCCGAGCGTGACACGCGGCCCGACGAGCGCGTGCGGTCCAATCGTCACGCCGTCGCCGATCTTGGCGGACGGATCGACGATCGCCGACGGGTCGATCCGCGTGCGATCGGTGCGCAGGCCGAGCAACAGCTCCATCTCGGCGACCACCTGATCGTCGACGAAGGCCGACGCCTGGGCGCGGGCCAGCCGGGATCGCCGCGCCGACAGCGTGACCTCGAGCCGCAGCCGATCGCCGGGCACCACCTGTCTCCGGAATTTCGCGTCGTTGACGCCGCGCAGGTAGACGCGGGTGTTCGGGCGCGCATCGCCCCGCTCGACCAGCAGGATGGCCGCGACCTGGGTGAGCGTCTCGAGCATCAACACTGCGGGCAGGAGCGGCGCGCCGGGGAAATGACCCTGGAAGACTTCTTCGTTGACGGTGACGTTCTTGACGGCGACGAGCCGCCGCCCCGCCTCGTGCTCCGCGATCGCGTCGACCAGCGGCGACGGATAGCGGTAGCAGAGGCGGTCGACGAGGGCGGGGATGCTGCTGGTCACGAAGGCGGTCGTGACGCGATTACTTGCTGGCTCCGCCCTTCGCGGCGTCGAGCTGCTTGATCACTTCGCCGGTCAGGTCGAGGCCGGGCTCCACCCACGCGAAGCCGGCGTCGTTCACGTTGAACACGAGGTGCAGCTGCTTCTCTTTGGCCAGCTTGTCGATGAGCGGCTGGACCTTGCGGGCGAAGTCGCTCTGCACTTCGTTCTGGAGCTCCTGGATCTCGGCCTGCGCGTCCTGCTGGAAGCGCTGCAGATCGAGCTGCTGCCGTTCGATTTCCTTTTCGAGCTGACCGCGCGCCGCCTCGCTCATCACCCCGCCGCCGCCCTGCAGCTTCTGCTGGTTGTCGGCGAGCGCCTTCTGCTTCGCGTTGTTCTCGTTCTGCTTCTTGTCGGTCAGCGTCTTGACGCGGGTCAGCGCCGCCTTGCCGTCGGCCGACTCCTGGAATATGCGCTGCGGATTGATGAAGGCCACCTTCGCGCCGGCCGGGAACGGCACCGGCGGCTGCGCGGCCGGAGGCTGTATGGGTGGCGTCTGCGGGGCCGGAGCCGGTGTCGCCGGCTTGGGCGCCTGGGGTGCCGTCTGCGCCAGCGCGGACACTCCAGCAGCGAGCACGAACGAGAGCGCCAGCGAGGCAGCAATCGCGGAAACCTTCATTACACAGAATCCTTTCGACAAGCTATGGAAGCTTTTGATGTTACACCACTCCGGGCAGCCAAGGCAGGCACGGCTGGCCGGGCAGGGCACCCTTTGCCCGCCCGACCCGCCCGGCCCCGCCTCGCCCGCCTCTTCAGAACGTCGACCCGACGGCGAACCGGAACTGGAACGACTTCTGCGGCTGCAGGCTGTTGTCGAAGACGCCGCTGCGCTGCGGGTTGTAGGCGAAGATCAGCCGGAACGGCACGTTCAGCACTGGCATGAAGAAGCGCACTTCCAGGCCGGTCGACGTCTTGAAGTCCTTCCATGCGAACGGCTGGGCGGGCACGTTGTACATGTTGACGCCGCCGAGATCCACGAACGGCGTCGACGTCGTCGTCGGCCCGGCCTTGACCTGCCCCGCGTCGTAGAACGCGATCAGCCGCACCGGCCCGGCGATCGTGAACTGCTGCTCGAAGTTGAAGAGCAGGCTCTTGTCGCCGCCGACGATCAGGTACGGCGTCACCGGATCCGAGGGGCCGATGGTGCGGATGTCGAAGCCGCGCACGCTGTACTCGCCGCCGAGGAACAGCTTCTCGAAGATCGGCAGCTCGCGGTCGCCCGTGAACTGGTGGATGTACTCCACCTGCCCGCGCATGCCGAAGGTCATCCGGTTGTTTTCCTTGATGTACCAGACCCCTTCGAGCATCGGCTTGTAGAAGTTGGTGTTGCCGCCGAGACCGGCCAAATCGATCGACGCGGTGAGGCGTTTGCCGTTGGTCGGGAAGATCGGCTGGTCCACCGAGTTGTAGACGAAGCTCGGCGTGACCTTCGAGACGATGCGCTCGCCGTTCTGTCCGGTGCCTTGCAGCAGCGAATCGCGCAGGAACGGGTTGCGCGCCAGCACCGATTGATCGAGGTAGATGTCGTTGACCTCGGTCACCTGCACGCGCTGGTAGCTGTAGTTGGTGAACATCCGCGCGAAGCCGCGCCCGATCGGGAAGCCGAAGGTCAGCACGCCGCCGACCGACTTCTGCGTGAACTGCCCGATATAGCGGACGTCGGTCTTGAAGACCTGCGCGCCCATCGTGATGTTGCGATCGAACATGAACGGCTCGGTGAAGCCGAGCGAGTAGGTCTGCGCGCGCGATCCGGACTGCAGCGAGACGGTGAGGCTCTCGCCGCGGCCCAGGAAGTTCGCGGTCTGGAACGACAGCTGGCCGAACACGCCTTCGAACTCCGACACGCCGGCGCCGAACGTGAGCTGGTTGCGGTTCTGCTCTTCGAGCTTCAGCCGGACATCAACTTTATCGTCGGTGTTCGGCGTCTTCTCGACCGTCACGTCCTTGCCGCCTTCGAGCGGCTTGAAGTACCCGAGCTGGTTGAGCCGCTTGATGCTGAATTTGAGCGCCTCGGTGTTGAAGACCCCTTCTTCGACCAGCCGGCCCGCGGTCAGCTCGCGGCGGATCACGTTGTCGTGCGTCGTGTTGTTGCCGGTGAAGGTGATGCGGTTGACGGAGAACTGCTTGCCTTCGACCATCCGCATCGTCACGTCGACGACCGCCGCCTGTTCGGCGGGTTTGGGCGCTTCGGGCGCGGCGAGCGCTTCGGGCGCCTTCGGCTCGTTCGGGTTCGGCTCGTCGCGGAACTTGTATTCGGGAAAGCCGGTGAACTCGAAGTAGCCGACGCTGCCGTAGAGCTCGCGGGCCTTCTCCATGCCCTTGCGGATCTTCTTCTCCGAATAGAACTCGCCCGATTCGGTCTTGAAGACCGTCTTCAGATACTCCGACTTGGCGACGGTGTTGCCCGCGACGTCGAAGCTGCCGACCTTGTAGCGCTCGCCTTCGGTGAGCGGGACGCGCAGCTCGATGTAGCGCGTCTTCTTGTCGGCGGAATCGGAGACGACGGTGAGCTCGGGGACGCCGACGTTGGCCTTGATGTAGCCGTGGTCGCGGTAGAACGAGGTGAGCTTCTCCGCGTCCTCGTCGAATTTCGTTTCTTTATAGCTTCGGTCGCCGAGCGACGCGCTGATCCAGTCCCAGAGGTGCGCGAAGTCCTCGAAGCCGCCGTTGTCCTTGGTGTCCTTCAGCTGCTTCTTGAGCGTGCGATCGTTGAACGCCTTGTTGCCGACGAAATCGATGCGCCGGATCTCGACCTTCGGCCCTTCCTCCATGTGGAAGGTCAGGTGCACGAGCTTCGGTCCGCCGCCCTGCATCGGCTGGATTTCGGGAGTGACGGTGGCGAACTGGAAGCCTTTCTCGCGGAGCATGTCCTGGACGATGCCCTGGACCTTGCGCACCAGGCCGGCGTCGATGAAGGTGTCGAGGCGGATCTGCGCGTTGGCGTCCTTCAGCTTCTCGTCGATCTTCGAGGTTTCGATTTTCTTCGAGCCGACGTAGTCGACGATCTTGACGCGTTGCCGCTCCTCCATGTTGTAGGTCACGATCTTGCCGACCGCGCCGTTGGCGAACTTGTAGTCGCTGACGTCGACCCACAGGTTGTCGAGCCACTTCAGGTCCCACAGCCGGTGGAAATCGTCCTCGATCGTGTGCTCGGCCTTGTCGTCGTAAGGAACCCACACGCCCTGGGAGGGCTGGCTGGCTTTGAGCTGGATGTAATAAATGTAGCTTTGCGCCTCGACGACCGACTGGTTGCCTTGCGCCTCGAAGCAGGGCGCGATGAAGAGGACCACCGGTGCCGACCCGGCCGGCGGCATCGCGCGCGGCTGCGCCTGCTGGCCGCAGACGGTGACCGGCGGACCGCCGACCCCGGCCTGCGCCGGAGCGGCCTGCGCGGCTGCCGGCGATGGTGCGAGGGCCAGCCCCGCGGCGGCGGCCGCCGCAGCCCACCAAATTCTGGACATTGATTGGATTTTAGACTGAGAAACGGGCCGTCCGGTCGGCGATCCGCCGCGGACGGCCCGGGCCGTTTCGAATTATTGGATTACGCGAGCTTGCGCCCTGCCTCGAGCTCGCCGGCCGACCGGTAGGCGAGCTGGCCCGCGTCGAGGTAGACCTCGATGTCGCCGCCGCGCAGGTGGCCGCGGATCAGCTCCTCCGACAACGGATCCTCGACGTAGCGCTGGATGGCGCGGCGCAGCGGCCGCGCGCCGTACGAGCGGTCCTTGCACGTGACCTCGATGATCCAGTCGACGACTTCCTGGGTCAGCGCGATCCGCAGCTTGCGGTCGACCAGGTTGTCGTTCAACTGGTTGACGAGGAGCGCCATGATCCGCCGCAGGTCCTCGTCGGACAGCGCCTCGAACACGATGATCTCGTCGATGCGGTTGATGAACTCGGGGTTGAAGGTCCGCTTGACCTCGCCGAGCACCATGTCCGACACGCTCTTCTCGATCGTGCCGTTGTCGGCCGACTGGAAGCCCATCGAGCTCTTCTTCTGGATGAAGCGAGCGCCGATGTTCGACGTCATAATGATGATCGTGTTCTTGAAGTTCACCCGGTTGCCGAGGCCGTCGGTGAGATGGCCGTCCTCGAACACCTGCAGCAGGATGTTGAAGATGTCCGGGTGGGCCTTCTCGATCTCGTCGAGCAGCACGACCGAGTACGGATTGCGCTTCACCTTTTCGGTGAGCTGTCCGCCCTCTTCGTGGCCGACGTAGCCGGGCGGCGATCCGATCAGCTTGCTGACCGAGTGCTTCTCCATGTACTCGGACATGTCGAAGCGGATGAGCGCGTGGTCGCTGCCGAACAGGAAGTTCGCCAGCGCGCGCGCCAGCTCGGTCTTGCCGACGCCGGTCGGGCCGAGGAACACGAAGCTGCCGACCGGCCGGTTCGGGTTCTTGAGGCCGGCGCGGGAGCGGCGGATGGCACGCGAGATCGCCGAGATCGCCTTCTCCTGGCTGATCACGCGCTTGTGGAGCTCGGTCTCCATCCGCAGCAGCTTGTCGCCCTCGTCCTGGTTGATCGACGCCATCGGGACGCCGGTCCACTTGGACACGACCTCGTCGATCTCCGCCTTGCCGACGATGACCTTGCGCGCCGACGACTTGACGTCGAACTTCTCGCGCACCAGCTGGAGGTTCTCGCGGGCCGCCGCTTCCTGATCGCGATAGTGGGCGGCGCGCTCGTAGTCCTTCTGCGCGGCGGCGCTCTCCATCTGCTCGATGCTCAGGCGGATGCTCTTGTTGATCTCGCCGAACTCCTCGCTGTAGCCCGCTTCCTTCAGCTTGGCGCGGGCGCCCGCCTCGTCGACCAGGTCGATCGCCTTGTCAGGCAGGAAGCGGTCGGTGATGTAGCGGTTCGACTGGTAGACCGCCGCCTCGATCGCCTCGCGCGTGTACTCGACGTGGTGGAAGCTCTCGTAGCGGTCCTTGACGCCGAGCAGGATCTCGATCGTCTCCCGCTCGCCCGGCGGGTCGACCTTGATCGCCTGGAAGCGCCGCTCGAGCGAGCGGTCCTTCTCGATGTACTTGCGATACTCGGCCGGCGTCGTCGCGCCGATGCAGCGGATCTCGCCGCGGCTCAGCGCCGGCTTCAGGATGTTGGCCGCGTCGAGCGATCCTTCCGCCGAGCCCGCGCCGACCAGCGTGTGCAGCTCGTCGATGAAGACGATGATGTTCGGGTTGTCGGTCAGCTCCTTCATGATCGCCTTGAGGCGCTCTTCGAACTGACCGCGGTACTTGGTGCCGGCGACGATGAGCGAGATGTCGAGGGCGAGGATCCGCTTGTCGGCGAGGAAGTGCGGGACATCCCCGTACACGATCTTCTGCGCGAGCCCTTCGACGATGGCGGTCTTGCCGACGCCCGGCTCGCCGATCAGGACCGCGTTGTTCTTGGTGCGGCGGCAGAGGACCTGCTGCACGCGCTCGACCTCGTGCTCGCGGCCGACGAGCGGATCGAGGTGGTTCTTCATCGCCGACTCGGTGAGGTCGCGGCTGAACTCGGCGAGCAGCGGCGTCTCCTTGACCCGGGTCAGCGTCGTCTTTTCGTTCAGCAGCTGGACGATATCCTCACGGACCGTGCTCAGCCGCATCCCCTTTTCCATCAGGATGGACGCCGCCACCGAGCGCTCCTCGCGCAGGATGCCGAGCAGCAGGTGTTCGGTGCCGATGTAGTTGTGCAGCAGCCGATCGGCCTCTTCGGCCGCGAACTGGAGCACGCGCTTGGTCTCCGCGCTGAACGGGATTTCAACCGATGTGGAGACTTTTTCCCGGAAAACCGTGCGGCCTTCGATTTCTTTCCGAATGTTTTCGAGGGAGAGATGCGAGCGCGCGAAAATCCGGCTCGTGAGGCCCTTGCCTTCGCGAATCAGTCCGAGCAACAGGTGCTCGGTCTCGATCGAGATGCTGCCCAGCTGGCTGGCCTCGTATCGAGCGAAGAAGAGGACGCGACGGGCCCGTTCGGTATACCGTTCGAACATCCGGGTACCTACGTGAAAGCGGATTGAGTTGTGGTCACGGAAGCGATGACCACAGTATAAAGCATCGGTCCCACCAAACCCAACGGATCCGGCCGCTTAAATTCCTATCGGCGTTAGAGATCCGGCCCCATAGCCTTAGACGCTCGCTTCGCAATTGCCGTGCCCTGCTTCGGGTGCTGGGTGCTTCGTGTTAACCGAGCGGCACCAGCCGTCCTTCCTGGAGCCGCAGCACGCGATCGCAAGACGAAGCGAGGCGCGGGTTGTGGGTGGCGATGATCGAGGTCAGGCCGAAGTCCTGGTGCATTTCGCGAAACAGCAGGTGCAGCGCGTCGGCGGTGGCCTCGTCGAGGTCGCCGGTCGGTTCGTCGGCGAGGAGCACCGCCGGCCGCATGACCAGCGCGCGCGCGACGGCGACGCGCTGCTGCTCGCCGCCCGACAGCATGCCCGGACGATGAGTCAGCCGATCGCCGAGGCCGACGCGGCGCAGCAGCGCGTCGGCGCGCGGCCGCGCATCGGCCAGCGGCGTGCGCGCGATCCGCATCGGCATCTCGGCGTTCTCGAGCGCGCTGAACTCGGGCAGCAGATGGTGGAACTGGAAGACGAAGCCGACCTGCTTGTTGCGGAAGGCGACGATCTCCGCGTCGGGCAGCGCGGTCAGGTCGACGTCGCCGATCGCAATCCGTCCGCCGTCGACGCGATCGAGTCCGCCGAGCACGTGCAGCAGCGTGCTCTTCCCCACTCCCGACGCGCCGACGATCGCCACCATCTCGCCGCGCTCCACCGCCAGATCCAGATCGCGCAGCACCGTCAACGGCTTCCCCGCCACCGGATACGTTTTGACGATGCGCTCGGCAGTGATAAAGGCCATGTCGCTATCCGCTATCGGCTTTCCGCTTTCCGCGCAGCGTGGGTGCGTGGCCGTCGGATAGCGGACAGCGGCGAGCGGAGAGCGTTGCTACTCATAGCGCAACGCCTGCGCCGGATCGAGCCGCGCCGCCTGGCGCGACGGGTAGAGCGTCGCGAGGAAGCAGATCACGAGCGCGACCGCGATCACCAGCAGCAGGTCGAACGGCAGCACTTTGAACGGCAGATGCGACACCTGATAGACGTCGACCGGCATCCGGATCAACTGGTAGCGATCCATCACGCGCGCCACCGTGACGCCGAGCACGGCGCCGAGCGACGTGCCGATCAGGCCGATGATCACGCCCTGCAGCAGGAACACGATCGTCACGCTCTTCGCGCTTGCCCCCATCGTCTTCAGGATCGCGATGTCGCGGCTCTTCTCCATCACCAGCAGGATGAGCGAGGCGACGATGTTCAGCGCGGCGACCATGACGATGAGCCCAATCGCCAGCGAGACCGCGATCTTTTCCAGCCACAGCGCGGAGAACAGCGAGCGGTTCATGTCCGCCCAGTCCTGCGTGGTGTAGCGCTCGCCGAGCGCGGCTTCCACCTGCCGCGAGACCGCCGGCGCGCGCCAGATGTCGTCGACCTTCAGCTGAATCAGATCGACCTGGTCCTTGGCGAACAGACGCTTCGCGGTATTGAGCGACACGAACGCCATCGTCGTGTCCAACTCGTAGAGGCCGAGGCTGAACGTGCCGGCGACGCGCAGCCGGCGTGGATACGGCTGGCGGCCTGCCGGCGTCAGCACGCCTTCCGGCGTGGTCAGGTTCACCGAGTCGCCGACCGACACGCCGAGCGTCGCCGCCAGATCCTTGCCGAGCAGCACGCCGGCGACGTCCTCGGTCGTGCGGGGGGCGAGGAGATCGAGGCCGCCGGTCAGCATCGATTGCTTCAGGTCGGTGACGGCGGGCTCCAGCGCCGGATCGATGCCCTTCACCTGCGCCGGTTCGGTGCGGGCCTGCGCGGAGACCAGCGCGCGCCCGAGAATCGCCGGCGCGGCGCCGGTGACGTGCGGCATCTGCCGCAGCTTCTGGATGTCGGCGGCGTAGTCCTCGATGCCGCCGCCGTTCATGACGTAGATGTGCGGGTTCGAACCGAGGATCCGATCGCGCAGCTCCTGCTGGAGCCCGGTCATGATCGCGAGGGCGATGATCACCGCCGTGACGCCAACCGTCACGCCGAGCGTCGAGATGAACGAAATGACCGAGATGAACGCCTGCTTGCGCTTGGCGACCAGATAGCGGAGCGCGATGTGAAGCTCGAAGGGGATGTTCATTCTCGCTTGCGCATCAGCGGGAACAGGATGACATCGCGAATCGAGGGACTGTTGGTGAGGATCATCACGAGCCGATCGATCCCGACGCCCTCGCCGCCGGTCGGCGGCAGGCCGTACTCGAGGGCGCGGATGTAATCCTCGTCCATGGCGTGCGCCTCGAGGTCGCCGGTGGCGCGGCTGGCCAGCTGCGCTTCGAAGCGCCGCCGCTGCTCGTCCGGATCGTTCAGCTCGCTGAAGGCGTTCGCCACTTCGAATCCGCCGATGTACAGCTCGAAGCGCTCCACGGTGTCGAGATCGTCCGGCTTCTGCTTCGACAGCGGCGACACTTCGGTCGGGAAGTCGTAGACGAAGGTCGGCTGAATCAGCCCGGCTTCGCACAGCGCCTCGAAGATGCCGGTCGCGATCTTGCCGGCGCCGTGCCCTGCTTCAACTTCGACGTGCAGCTCGCGGGCGATGTTCGCGGCGGTGGCACGATCGCGGAGGTCGGCGTCGGTGATCGCACGCCCGAGCTTGGCCGACGCGGCCGAAGCGGCCGCGTCCCTCAGCGACAGCCGCGCGAACGGCGGCTTCAGCGAGATCCGATGGTCGCCGAAGGTCACGTCGGTCGTGCCCACCGCCGCCAACGCCGTGTGCGCGACGAGCGCCTCGGTCATCGTCATCAACGCCTGGTAGTCGGCGTACGCCTCGTAGAACTCCATCATCGTGAACTCGGGGTTGTGCTGCGTGGAGATCCCCTCGTTCCTGAAGTTCCGGTTGATCTCGAAGACCTTCTCCATCCCGCCGACGGTCAATCGCTTGAGGTACAGCTCCGGCGCGATGCGCAGGTAGAGCTGCATCTCGAGCGTGTTGTGGTGCGTGACGAAGGGCCGCGCCAGCGCGCCGCCGGCGATCGGCTGCATCATCGGCGTCTCGACCTCCAGGTAGCCGCGGGCGGTCATGAACTCGCGAATCGCCGCGATCGCGCGGCTGCGCGCCTCGAACACCCGGCGAGAGTCCTCGTTCACGATCAGATCGAGGTACCGCTGCCGGTAGCGCGTCTCGACGTCGGTGAGGCCGTGCCACTTCTCCGGCAGCGGCAGCAGGCACTTCGCGAGAAAGTGCAGGCGCGACGCCCAGATCGTCAGCTCGTTGGTCTTCGTGCGGAACAACCGCCCTTCCACGCCGACCCAGTCGCCGAAGTCGAGCAGCTTGTAGATCTTGAAATCGAGCTCGGGAACCGAGTCCTGCCGGAGGTATACCTGGATCCGGGCGCGCCCATCGGAGAGGACGAGGAAGTTCGCCTTGCCGAAGGCGCGGATCCCGAGAATGCGTCCGCTCGTGATCGTCGCCGGCTTCTCGGCCTCGAGCTCCTCGCCCGTGCGCGGGCTGAACCGATCGACTAGCGACGAGATCGTGTCGCGCCGCTCGAAAGTGCGCGGGTAGGGGTCGACGCCAAGCTGTGCGAGCGCCGCCAGGTTGGCGCGCCGCTGGTGGACTTGTTCCTCGAGTGAAACGCTCATATCAATGTAGGAGCTCTCCGCCACAGAGGACACGGAGGACACGGAGGAAGGAACCTATGGTGCTCGTAGGTCAATTCCTCCGTGTCCTCTGTATCCTCCGTGGTGGAGAGCTAAGTGGTTTTCGTTTCCTCTATCTTCTTCCTGATCCCATCCAGCATCCCGTTGATGAACTTCACCGACTCCTCGGTCGTGAACGTGCGCGCGAGCTCGAGCGCTTCGTTGATCACCACCGCGGACGGCGTGCCGCCCAGGAGCAGCTCGCCGGTCGCCATCCGGAGGATCAGCCGATCGAGCACCGGCATCCGTTCCGGGCGCCAGCGCTCCGTCGTGTCGGCGATCAGCCGATCGATCTCGTCGAGCCGGTGGACGGTCTCGCGCGACAGCGACCCTGCGAACTCGCGCAGATCGTCGGGCGGCGGCGTCGCATCGGACCACTGATGCTCGAAAAAGGTCTCGGCCGCCCGCTCGACGTCGGCCCGGCCGATCTCCCACTGATAAAGGATCTGCAGCGCCGCCTCGCGGGCGCGGTGGCGCGGATCCTTCTTTTTCACTGGCGGCCCGTCATGGTCTGGAGACCTGCGCGACGACGTCCGCCATCTCGAGCGCCGCCACGGCCGCTTCGAACCCTTTATTGCCCGGGCCGTCGCCGGCGCGCGCCAGCGCCTCCTCCGCGGAGTTGACCGTGAGCACGCCGAACGCCATCGGCACGCTGGTGGCCGCGGCCGCGGCGGTGATCCCGTGCGCCACCGCCGACGAGATGTACTCGAAGTGCGGCGTTTCGCCCCGAATCAGGCAGCCGAGGCAGACGATGGCGTCGAAGCGGCCGGTGGCGGCGGCACGCTGCGCGGCGATCGGAATTTCGAACGCGCCGGGCACGCGGACGATCGTGATGTCGCCCGCGCTCACGCCATGGGAGTCCAGCGCTTCGAGCGCGCCGATCCGCAGCCGCTCGGTCACGAAGTCGTTGAACTTCGCGACCACGACCGCCATCCGGCGGCCGGCTCCATGTCCGGTCGATTCGATCGTCGGCACGATCTACAGGCCCTTGAATTCGGCCTTGCGCTTCTCGAGGAACGCGGCGGTGCCTTCTTTCATGTCCTCGGTCGACGCGACCAGGCCGAACAGCGTCGCCTCGTACTGGCACGCTTCGGCGAACGGCATCGTCAGGCCTTTGTGCACGGCGTTGATGATGTAGCGCGCCGCGACCGGCGCCGCCTTGGCGAGCACCGCGGCCAGCTTCCTCGCTTCGTTCATCAGCTCCGCCGCCGGCACGACGCGATTCACCAGGCCGATCCGGAACGCTTCGTCAGCGGAGATCGGCGCGCCGGTCAGCAGGATCTCGAGCGCGCGGCCGGCGCCGACCAGACGCGGCAGCCGCTGCGTGCCGGCGTAGCCGGGGATCAATCCGAGCGAGATCTCCGGCTGGCCCAGCTTCGCCGTGTCCGCCGCGATCCGCAGCGTGCAGGCCATCGCCAGCTCGCAGCCGCCGCCGAGCGCGTAGCCGTTGATCGCGGCGATGACCGGCTTGCCGAGGTTCTCGATCAGATCGAAGACGTGCTGCCCTCGCAGCGCGTGCTCGCGTCCGCCCGCCGGCGTCTGAACCGCCAGCTCGTTGATGTCGGCGCCGGCCACGAACGACTTCTCGCCCGCGCCGGTCACGACGATCGCCCGCACGGAGTCGTCGGCCTTGAGGTCGAGCGCGGCGCGGCGCAGCTCGTCGATCGTCGGCGAGTTGAGCGCGTTCAGCACTTTCGGGCGGTTGACGGTGACGATCGCCACCGCGCCGTCGCGCTCGATCAGAAGATTGTCGAAAGCCATGCGTCAAATGGGGAACGGATACATCAGCCAGCCCAGCACGATCGCCGACACCAGAAAGCCGGCGAACATCACCGCGCCGAAGCGGAGCTGCTCGACCGGTTCGTCCTTGGCGATCACCGCGAAGACCAGCGAGACGAAGAACGCGAACAGCGCCAGCAGCACGAAGTGGCTCCGCATCAGGCCGGTCACTTGCGGCCGAGCGCCACGTCGTAGGCGTCGATGACGACCAGCAGGTTCAGCAGGCCGGCGACGATCAGGAAGGCGTTGCCGTATTCGTACGTGATCGCGCGCACGTCGCCGCCGCCGAGGCCGAGCGCGGTGGCCGCGAAGTAGGTCGCCCCGATTCCGAGGTCGGCGACGGCCGCGAGCGCGACCAGCGGCTCCGAGAGATCGAACGGAAACATCCGCCCGCGCAGCGCGAGGCCGATCGCGAACATCAGCGGCAGCGCGACCAGGAAGATGAGGCCCTTGCGGCGACGCCTCAGCCAAAGATGGCCGGCGCCGGGAATCGCCCACGACGCCAAACACAGGAGGACCATACCCCCCGACTGCGTCTGTTCGGCCGTCGTCGCGCGCACGTCCGGTAGTTTACCTTATCGCTCCGCGCCGACTCGGCCGTCCGCGAGCGATCGTACGACCACCCATCCCACCGCCGCGCCGGCCACGACGCCCGAAGCCGCGCGGATTCCGTTGCTCGGCGTGATCCCGGTCGTCCATTCGAACACCAGGGTGGCCGCAGCCGGAAGCGATGCCAGCAGCACGAGGGCGAGCGGCGAAGCCGCCGCTCGGCGGCGGACGATCGCGGCGGCGATCGCCGCCACGGTCGCGCCGGCGTACAGGCCGACGCAGCGCGCGCACACCGGCAGCTGGCGGCCCCACATATAAAAGGATCGTTCCGGCAGCTGGTGACAGACGACGCTGCCGGCCGCGTAGATCGCGGCGGCGAAGCTGTAGGTCCACACCGACGGATGCGGCGTGGCCGCGGCGAGCGCGGCGGTCGGCAACGCGAACGTCCACGCGATCGCCGCGAGGACGAGCACGCGCTGCGCGAGCGTCGGCGAGCCGCGGGTCACGAACGCGAATGGTACACTCTCCGGCCGATGACCTCGGAAACGCCGGCGCCGCGCCACCTCGCCGCGGTGGCGCTGACCTCGGCGACGCTGCTGATGACCGAGCTCGCGCTGACGCGCATCTTCTCGGTCATCATGTACTACCACTTCGCGTTCCTGGCGATTTCCATCGCGCTCTTCGGCATCAGCGCGAGCGGCGTGCTGACCTACGTCGCGCGCCGGCCGCTGGCGCGGGCGCAGACCGGCCGCCTGTTGTCTCGCGTGTCGCTGTGCTACACGGCGGCGACGATCGTCTCCCTCTTCCTCCTGGTCAGGCTGCGCGTCGGGCTGAGCTATTCGCCTGAGAACCTGCGGCGGATGCTGACGATCTACGCGGTCGCCGCGCTGCCGTTCTTCGCCGGCGGCCTCGTCGTGACGCTGGCGGTGTCGCGACTGACCGCGCGCATCAACGCGATCTACGCCGCCGACCTGATCGGCGCCGCGGCCGGCTGCCTGCTGCTCATCCCGCTGCTCGATCGGGTCGGCGCGCCGGGCGTGGTGCTGACCGCCGCCGCGTTCTCCACGGCGGCGGCCGCCCTCCTCGCGGACGCCGCGTCGCGGCCGCGGGTCGCGGCGGTCGGACTCGTGATGCTGGCCGCCGCGCTCGCCGGCCAGCTGTCGGGCCGCGCGACCTTCGATGTCCTCGACACCAAAGGGCATCAGGGCGATGTCGTGCTCTTCAGCAAATGGAACTCGTTCTCGCGGATCGGCGTGTACGAGCGGCAGCACGGCGATTGGTCGCTGAGTCCGGCGTACACGGGGCCGCGGCCCGATTCGCGCTTCATGGACATCGACTCCGCCGCCTCCACGCCGATCCTCAAGCTCGATCGCGATCTGACGAACGCCGCGTACCTGAAATATGAGCTGACGGCGTTCGCCTACCGCCTCGCCCCGGCCGGCTTCCGCGCGCTCGTGATCGGCCCGGGCGGCGGACGCGATCTGGCGTCGGCGCTGGTGTTCGGCGCCGCGCACGTCGACGGCGTCGAGATCAACCCGATCATCGCCGACGACGTGATGCGCGATCGCTTCCGCGAGTACTCGGGCGGCATCTATGCGCACCCGCGCGTGCGCATCGCCGTCGACGACGGGCGCAGCTTCGTGCGGCGATCGCCGGATCGCTACGACGTAATCCAGGCGTCGCTCGTCGACACCTGGGCGGCGACTGCCGCCGGCGCCTACACGCTGACCGAGAACACGCTCTACACTGTCGACGCCTTCGACGATTACCTCACGCACCTCACCGACGCGGGCGCCCTGACGATCACCCGTTGGGTGTTCGACGGGCTGCGGCTCGTGTCGCTGGCGCAGGAGGCCTGCGCGCGGCACGGCTGGGACGCGCGCGATCGGATCCTGATCGTCCGCCAGGGGCGCGTCGCGACGTTCGTGCTGAAGCGGGCGGCGTTCACGCCCGCCGAAGTGGCCCGCGCCCGCGAAGACGCGCGGGCGTTGGCGTTCGAGATCCTGTACGCGCCCGGCGACCCGCCGCCGCCCCCGGGCGACGTCAATTGGGTCGACGGCGTGCCGACCGGCGACTACGCCCGGCTGATCACCGTCGCCGATCGCGCGCGCTTCTACGCCGACTACCCGCAGGACGTGCGGCCGACGACCGACGACCGTCCGTTCTTCTTTCACACCACCAAGCTGGAGAACCAGTTCGACGTCGCGTTCGGCCGATCGATGCTGTTCGGCAACGGGCTCAGCGCGCTGATGACGCTCCTGACGATCTCGGTCGCGCTGATCGCGCTCTTCGTGATCGGGCCGCTGGTCGTCGCCGATCGCGGCGTCGCGCATCCCCGGGGCTGGGTGGCCTGGCTGGTGTACTTCAGCGCGCTCGGCGCCGGCTTCATGCTGATCGAAGTGTCGGTGCTGCAGCGGTTCGTGCTGCTGCTCGGGCATCCCGTGTACTCGCTCACGGTCACGCTCTTCTCCCTGCTGCTGGGCACCGGGATCGGCGCGGCGTTGAGCCGGCGCGTCCCGGAGGCGCGGCTGCGCGCCTGGGCCGCGCGCGGCTTGGCGACGGTGGCGCTGCTCGCGGTCGTGACGGTGGTGCTCGGCGCGCCGCTGGTCGACTGGGCGATGCCGTTCTCGCGCGCCGTTCGGATCGCGATCGCCATCGCGACGCTGGTGCCGATCGGGGTGGCGCTCGGCCTGCCGATGCCGGCCGGGCTGCGGCTGCTGAGCGCGGCGGCGCCGGATCTGGTGCCGTGGGCCTGGGGCCTGAACGGGGCGCTGTCGGTGCTCGGCGCGACGCTGGCCATCTTCATCGCGATGAACTGGGGCTTCGCGGTCACCCTCCTCACTGCCGCCGGCGTGTACCTGCTCGGCTTGGGCGCGCTCCTCACAACTCGTTCATAAAAAACTTCTTAGGTCGCGCTGAACCTTCGGACGAAGGTCCGCGTCTAACATCGTTAGTCTACTGAACACTGTTCAACTGGTCGATTACTCAAGCATGGGCATCAAAGAACGTCAGGAGCGCGACCGCGAAGCGGTCCGCCGGGCCATTCTCGACGCCGCTCGCGACCTCTTCGTCGCCGAGGGCTACCAGAACGTCTCCATCCGCAAGATCGCCGAACGGATCGAGTACAGCCCGGCCGCCATTTACAGCTACTTCCCCAGCAAAGACGACATCTTCTTCGCGCTCGCCGAGGAAGGCTTCCGCCTGCTCGGCGGACCGCGGACGCCGGACCACGCCGTCGCGCTGCGCGCGCTGCCGCCGATCGCGCGCCTGCGCGCGATCTTCTGGCACTTCTACGAGTTCAGCCGGGAGCACCCGCAGTACTTCGCGCTGATGTTCATCGATCGATCGGTGCCGCGCATCACGCGCGAGTACGAGCGCTTCGCGTTTGCGCACGAGATGAAGGCGCGGGTCGCGGCCGAAATCGCCGAGTGTATCGACGCCGGCGCGCTGCCCCGGGGATCGGATCCGCTCGCCGTGATGCGCACGATCTCGGCCGGCCTGATCGGCGTCGCCACGCTGCACCTCTCCGAGCGCCTCGCGCCAGGTGAGGATCCCGACAAGGTCGCCGCGAACGTGGTGGACGTGGCCCTCGCCGGCCTGGCCTCCGGACCGCCGCTGGCGCCGATTGCCGGGTCCGAATGTCCGCTGGAGCCGCAGCCCGAAGCCTCGCTCGTGCGCGAGCCCGCATCCCATCGCCGAGGAGTGATTCGATGATCCGCGTTCGCCCGTCTTCCCTGCTCGCCGCTCTCGCCCTCGCCGCGCCGCTGCTGTGGACCGCCTGCAGCACCGGCGACGCGAAAACCAAGGACGCGCCGGCCGCCGCCGCACCGATCGCGGTCGAAGCGGCGGCCGCCACCGAGCGGCCGATCGCCCGCTTCGTCCGCGCGACCGGATCGCTGACCGCCGAGGAACAGGCCGAAGTCGCCGCTGAAACCGCCGGGCGCGTCATCGCCGCGCCGGTCGAACGCGGCACGGCGG